>Ga0209550_10000014_pt1 | contig 116866 bp, 120 predicted proteins | sample LauGreSuBDMM15SN_2_FD_187567 | JGI IMG/M metagenome (GOLD analysis project Ga0209550, IMG submission 187567) | Freshwater lake microbial communities from Lake Michigan, USA - Su13.BD.MM15.SN (SPAdes) (version 5) | ecosystem: Environmental > Aquatic > Freshwater > Lake | place: Lake Michigan... | reverse complement strand
TTGGTGTTGGTGTTGGTGTTGGTGTTGGTGTTGGTGTTGGTGTTGGTGTTGGTGTTGGTGTTGGTGTTGGTGTTGGTGTTGGTGTTGGTGTTGGTGTTATCAACTGCACACGAAATCCAACTCCTGAACCTGATGAGAACTTTGGTGCCCCTACCGCATCTGCCAAGTAACGCCAGGGCTTAGGTAGGGGATCTTTATCTTTTAATTTCAGAAATTGGGCGAATAAGCCTTTGCTGCCTAAGACTTTATTGCAGGCAATTCCCATCGCATGTATCTGATAGGTTCCCATAGGAAATTTCTGACCGGCGATGATCTCATTCTTAGTAACTTTGTATGTGCCACAGCTCGGAGATTGAGGGCCGGCGGCACTCATTGAATATGTGGAAATTGGAGTCAAGGCAAAGACCAGGGCCATGACCAAACTCTTGGCCATGCTCCCCCTCATTCGCATACTAAAAGGGTAACAATGAGATTAGATGAGTCAAGAGTGGATATATCCGCATAGTGAGTCAAAGGTGATGGTTTGAAGGTGTGGTAACGAACCCCTCACCACCCACTTATGTAAGTGAATCCACTATATTCGTGGATATATTCATGATGGATTAAAGGCTGAGGGAGAGATATGAACGCCGTAAAGATATCTGATTTTGGGATCACAGAAGAGTTTGGTTATCTGCCAGCCTATGAGCCGGCCCAGAGCCTGTCTGCCGGAAATGAAGAGTGGGACCAATACGGAAAAGATCTTCCTAAACTTCTGATGGGCACAAACTTTCGAGCACGTGTCAGGGCATTACCTTCGTTCAATGTAGCTGCCTTGAAAGGAGAGGCAGAGATACAACGGGCGATGCTGGTCTTGAGTTATATCGGTCAGGCCTATCAGTGGAGTGAGAACAGCCCGGCAACGCTTATGCCATCAAATCTAGCAAAGCCTTGGTTTGAGGTTGGTAAGTTGGTAGGACGACCACCTATTCTCTCCTATCAAAGTTATGCCTCTGATAATTGGCGCAGATTCGATAAGAGCGGGCCAATCGAGTGTGGAAATATTGGTTTGTTGCAGTGTTTTCTCGGCGGTCAGGATGAAGAGTGGTTCATTTTAATTCACATTGAGATTGAGAAGAAGGCGGGAAAGGCGTTAAAAGCGATTGAGGATGCTCAGGCTGCAGTTGTTGGGAATGATGCCGATCAAATTGAGAGCGCTCTGACAAATCTACGTGCCTCACTAGCTGCTATGTATGCAGTCCTGGATCGAATGCCAGAGAGATGTGATCCATATATCTACTTCCACCGAGTTCGCCCATATATCTTCGGTTGGCGCAATAATCCCTCACTTCCGGATGGGGTGATTTATGAGGGCGTTGATGAGTACAAAGGTATCGGCCAGAAATTTCGGGGAGAAACCGGTGCTCAAAGTGCGATCATCCCAGCAATGGATGCAGTGCTAGGAATTGACCACGAAAGGGATGAGCTCCGAGAGTATTTAATGGAGATGCGCACATACATGCCACCACGACATGTGGCATTTATCGAAGCGGTCGAGGCTGGTCCATCGGTGAGAAATTTTGTAACCTCTGCACAGCGTAGCTCTTTGACCTCGGTATTTAATGAGTGTGTAGAGCTTGTTGCAAACTTCAGAGCGATGCACCTTGAATATGCAGGACGGTATATCCATGCCCAAGCACAAGCTACCCCAGGTAATCCATCTGCAGTGGGCACTGGTGGAACCCCGTTCATGACCTATCTGCGCAAACACCGAGATGAGACTAAGAAACAAACTCTTTAGGAGAGCACTTAGCTCTTCTTGTAGCCCTTATCGATCTTTTGCCGCCACGAGGTAAAGCTTCTTACTGATCCTGCTTGAGGGGTTTTAAGCCATGGATAGGGGTGGACTTCTGCAAGTTTCTTGAACTTTCTAAATGAGGGTACCGGGGCAAATGTGACTGCGACCTCGTTGGTGTTTGCGAATTCATATGGATCACCGAGATAGACCTTGAGCTCTCTGCGGGTTGCTAGATCTTGGAGAGTTTGTAAATAAAAGCCAATGCGGCGTGAGCTCAATTGGAGTTTCCCAAGTGCTGATTTATTGAAGATGAAGAGTGCGGGTAGGTCGGGATTTGATGCCAGAGCACCATCAGCATCTCCGAGTGAATCTATAGTCAGTAGTACAAAGTCGGCCTTACGCAGCCTGAGGATCTCAAGAGGGCCAGCAGTTCGCTGGGGATCTGGATCAGAATCTAAAAGCGGATTTCGATCTAACTGTCGGGGTGATACCTCATCTGGAAAGTTTTCAATCGGACAGTTACTTCGCAAAGGACACTTTGTACAGATACCCGGTGCACGCTTATCAACCTGCCATTTAGCAAAACCATAAGGCTTGCCAGTTCCCGCACCCACTGTCCACTGCCAGCCTAAGAGATTTGCTGCACGCGAGCCATCGATTAATTCACGGTGCATCCGCTCTTGGCCATGAAGCCAGCCCTTGTCATTGCGAACGGTCCAATGAGATGCCAGCCACATACGTGTTTGATTGACTAACCAGCCATCACTTTCAAGCTCAGAGACGACCTCATCGATACAGCGCATCTCACGGTTCCAACCATCACCCTGCGAGCTCCAATTGGCATCAAAACGTAGGTTCTCAAAGAGGCGTGGCCCAAGTCGTGCATAGAGATGACGTGCATACTCTTGCCAGTACAACTCATCTCGAAACTTCTCCTTATCGCGAAATGGTGCATCCTTGACGGCGCGATACACCTGATCGAGGGTTAAGAGATTGTGGCGGATGTAGGGGGATAGAACTGATGCACCACGGTTTTCACGAGGCAGTACCTCAGAGCGTAGATTTGCATAGCCAGTGATATCTAAACTCTCTAAGGCGGCATCTGCCGCTCTTTGGCCACCAGAAATCGAGCTCAGACCAAGATCACCTGAGTACAACCCTTCAAACTCAGTAGCAATTAGATCGAGCGGTTCTCTCTCCAGGTTAAGGGTTCTTAGCTCCACAAAGGGATAGGGTACTTGGAGACAGGCTTTTTTCTGCGATGAAATTTTAGTGTAGAAGTTCACCCAAAAGCTTCTCGACTCGAATCTTGATCTCATCACGAATGATGCGAACTGAGTCGATTCCTTGGCCTGCGGGATCATCTAAAACCCAGTCCTCATAACGCTTTCCGGGATAGATCGGGCATGAATCTCCACACCCCATTGTGATCACGGCATCGGATTCTAGGACAGCCTGTGTTGTTAAAACCTTGGGGATATTGCGTGCGATATCGATGCCGACCTCTGCCATCACTTGGACTGCAACTAGATTGATTGAATCCTTCGGCGCACTGCCCGCAGATAAGACCTCTATACGGCCCTGTCCCAGTGCCCGCATAAAACCCGCCGCCATTTGCGAGCGACCAGCGTTATGAACACAGACGAAGAGAACCGTTGGCTTTATTTTCATTGATTAATACCTTTACTTAATTTTAAACTATTCTGTGGCTGTAAAAAAAGCGTACACTACCGAAGTGAACAGTTTATTTGATCCCTTGACTATCGGTGCCGTCACATTTGAGAACCGCGTCTGGGTCTCTCCCATGTGTCAGTACTCGGCCATCAATGGTCTCGTTGGAGATTGGCATAGGGCTCATCTGAACTCTTTTGCTACAGGTGCGCCAGGTCTGATCATGGTCGAGGCAACAGGGGTCGTACCAGAGGGTCGAATCTCTATCGCCTGTACGAGTATCGAGGACGATACCCACGCAGCAGCATTCAAACCGATGATTGATTTTGCACATTCACATAATGTGAAGATGGGAATCCAGTTAGCCCATGCTGGCCGCAAAGGCTCGACTATGCGGCCTTGGGATGACCACAAGATGGCCAGTGCCCAAGAGGGTGGTTGGCAGAGCGTCTCATCATCTGCGATCGCATTTCACGGCTATCCAGAGCCCCGTGCGCTAACAATCGATGAGATTCATCAGCTCACTCGAGATTATGTATTGGCCGCCCAGCGCGCCGTAGCGGTTGGCTTTGATGTGATTGAAATCCATGCCGCCCATGGATATTTGATGCATCAGTTTTACTCACCGTTGGCCAATACTCGCAGCGATCAGTACGGCGGTAGTTTCGAAAATCGAACTCGCTTCTTACTTGAAACGGCAAAGGCTGTGCGTGCAGGTATTCCTGCCACCACTCCGCTATTCGTGCGAATCTCGGCAACTGACTGGGTCGATGATGGATGGAACTTGGTAGATTCGATTGAACTTTGTATCCAACTCAAGGCAGTTGGTATCGATTTGATTGATGTGTCAACAGGTGGCAATCTTCATAACGCACCGATCAAGGCCACACCCGGTTTTCAAGTTCCATTTGCCGCAGCGATTCGCACCGAGGCACAGATCATGAGCGCTGCCGTTGGTCTTATCACCGAACCCGAGCAGGCTCAGTACATTATTGAGACAGGTGAGGCCGATGCAGTATTTCTTGCACGTGCCATGATCCGCAATCCTCGTTGGGCACTTAACGCGGCTGAAAAATTAGGCGTTAAAATCACCTGGCCGCATCAATTAGAGCGTGGTCAGACAATATAAGTAGAGTGTCTTGAAAGGAATAAGAGCCTACATGTTTGGAGTTGGAAGAGTTCAATGAGGAAGAAAAAGCCGTAGATCTGGCAGAAACTGTGGCGAATGATGTAATGCGGCATTAAGAGCGAATTACTCCACTTGGCCCACGTCAAATCTGTTCCATCACTTGCCTGTCCCTTTAAAACTTTTGCGTGAAAAGCAGACCATGAAGTCTGATTTTTCCAGGCTGGAATAAAACTAGGACAAAGCTAAGAAGCTGCTCCAAAGTGATAGCCCGTAGCCTCATTGAGGTGCTTTGCTCTGAGCGTTTTATCCGATGCCATGACCTTAAGGAACTCGTTCTGCTTTTTCATCACAAATGCGCGATTGTCATCGGCCCCCATCTCCATATCCATGGCAGCGGAGTGGTTCCGAGCGATGATGCGCTCATTGAGCGGCTTTTGAAATGCCTGAAAGGCTCCAAGAGCCCTTCGTACCGCAGTCTTATCTGCTACCTGGTCAGGTTTTGGCAGAAGAGGGATGAGTGTCTGCATACTCGCAATTCCCATATTTAAACCCTGTCCCCGCGCTGGATGAATTGCATGTGCTGCATCACCAATCAATACGGTATTACCAATTGCATAATCAATTGCATGGATCATGCGTACCGGATAAAAACCACCAAGCTCTGCTTGGATTCCAGAGAGCTCTGGTGCAATTTTTTCAATAATTGCAATACGTTCCTGATTTGTTGATTTTTTCCACCACGGAATCCCCTCATCCCCGACTGGCATGGTTATTTTAATAGTGCCATCCATACGCTGCTGGATGACTAATTGACCATAATCACCAGAATATCGGAAGAAGTAGTCATCTGGTTTTAATACGTCTGGGCGCTCACTGAAAAAAGCAACCATTGGGTGGGTGTATGGATGTTCAAATGTGTCAACACGTAGAGCAGATCTTATCGATGAAGTGGCACCATCACAGGCTATAACAATGTGGGCAGAAACTTCTATAAGCTCACCATCTTTATTGCTTGCTCTCACTCTTGTTATATCACCATCAGTAATATCGAATTCTTTGGCAGAATAGGGTTGCAAAAGAGTAAAATCAGAATTTTTCTGGGCAAAGTTCAAAAATGTTGATGAAATCTTTTCATGATTTACTACAAGAAAATATGGGTGAGAAATACCCATTTCAGAATATTCTGCTCTCAACAAGAGATCACTAATTGAGGATCTAAATTCATGACCAACTCTCTTGGTCGCCCCAATTGAAAAGAAATCTTCTAGGACTCCCCATGAATCCATAGCTGCAACATTTGCAGGTGAAATATGATCCCCTCTCGAAGTATCTAAAGGCCCACCTGTTCCCTGATCAATACAAATAATTTTGTAGCCAGAGTTCATAAGTGCTGCGCCGCAGGCTGAGCCAGATACTCCTCCTCCCACAATAAGGATGTCGGTCGAGATTTTCATGTCGTTATCCAATACCTTTCTGTCCAAAAATAAAAGAGGTATGAGAGGTATGAGTGCCATCAAAAATTATGTTATGAAACACTATTTTTCCCATCTTCATAGCCCTGTAGGTATCCCATATCTCGAGCGGCTTGGGCCCCTAATCCAAACATGTCCTCTTCTGCGGGTCGGATGACAGATATTGCGCCCGGGCCATCTATTTCTGTGACAAAATGCTGTAATCCCCGCACAATGACAACTGGTATCCCATCAAGTTTTCCTTTTACCATTTCAGCTGCTGATGCAATCTCATCGCTGACAGCGGTTATGGTCATCTCGAGTGATCGCCCTTGGGCATCTTTCTGCCCCCTGTAGTCGACAAAATTTTCAACTCCAGCTACACCTATAGCATTATCGGTTAAGCCAAGACGCCAGGCGCGACCCATGGTGTCAGTAATAATCACTCCCACTGGTTTAGTAATTAAATGAAATGCTGAGCGTAAATTCCGAGCACTAGCATCACTGTCTACTGGAAGTTTGAGAATCATGCCTGCAGGGGCATTTGAGGCATCAACACCAGCGGCTGCCATGATAAGTCCGTGTCTTGTTTCTACGATTTTGGTTTTTCCGCGCTCTGCGACTAGTCGCACGGTTTCTTCTATTATCGCTTGATCTCTACTTTTGCTAGGAAAGATTTGGCCCTCTGCCTTGCTTATAATCTTACTGGTGACAACCACGATATCGAAGGCCTGTAATCCTGGTCCTTTTTTAATCGCCTCCAGTATTATCTTTGGGAGATCATCACCTGGGAGAATCTCGGGGATTCCCATAATTGGGATAACATTGAAACCCTTGCTCATCGTGCGACTTCCAAATTCACCAGTGACAAAGCATCTTTTGCCATAGTAGCTGTGGCCTCATCATCAACCATTAAAAGTGGCACGGCCCTAGTGAGCAGCCCATAACCCTCGATATCTTGACACTGATTGCTATCAGAGTCGGCGATAAGCCAAGCATCAAGTAAGCCCCCATTTTTTCTCGCTCCATACATTTTAGCAACACCACTCGAACTCGTCTCGATACCAAGTGCCCTTAGACAGGCATCTGCCATCCCCAAAACTGGACTTGCCCCAATGATCGGAGAGAGCCCGACAACACGTGCTCTCGTTTCTTTGATTGCCCGGGTAATTCCATTGATTTGCAGAATTGCCCCAATTGAGACAACTGGATTACTCGGCGCAAAAATCACCACATCTGCCTGCAGTATTGCGGCGATTACTCCTGGAGCTGGTTGCGCATTTCTTATTCCAGAAATTTCAAATCCAGCTGCTGGAAGCTTTGCTCTGTGACTCACCCACCACTCTTGAAAATGGATAAAAGGCCGGCCCTCAAGAGCCCTTTGCAAAACCACCTGAGTTTCAATCTCATCATTCGTTGCTGGGAGAATTTCCATAGTGATACCCCAAGTTGCGCACAGATTAGCCACGATTTCATGAAGTGGGACACCTTGGCGCAACAGCTCCGAACGATAAATATGAGTGGCAAAGTCCTTATCTCCAAGATTAAACCAGGGCTGTTCATCAGAATATTTGGTGAGCTCTTCTTGAATTTTCCAACTCTCCTCGGCCCGTCCCCATCCACGAGTCAAGTCGGCGACTCCAGCCAGATTATAAATTATAGAATCTAAATCAGGGCAGATCCGCAAGCCATGCAAAGTTATATCATCTGCATTATTTGCGATCACAGAAATTTGAGTATTTTTTATCATTCGCAAACCTTTGAGAAAACGAGCACCACCAATCCCACCAGCTAAGACTGTGATTTTTAATGGCTGATCCATAGGTAAGATAATAGAGTGTCAGAGCCACAAGATGAGGTTCAAAAGTGGAGCATATTCCTCCCTCTGAAACACTTTGCTCTCGGAAAGTCCAGGCTCTCTGAACTCACGGATTTTAATCGAATATCCCTAATCAAGGCTATGGCTAATGATGTAATCCATGAACTTCGTATGTGCCCTCTTATCGAGCGAATAACCCTAGTTGGAACTGACCACCTTCAAGTTACCCAATTTATTGATGTGCGTATTAACTCTTTTATTCCAAAAGAACCTCTTGGTATTAATAGAGATGTGACTTCTGCACTTAAAGATGAATCAAAAATTGCGATACTTCTACCAGATCTTCCCGCACTCAAGCATCAGGAAATCTCATTAGCCCTTGAACTAGCAGATCAAAGCCCGACAAGTTTTATTCGAGATTTTGAAGGATTAGGAACAACGTTTTACGCGTGCCGTGACCGTGAAAAGTTTCTACCTAACTTTGGAGCCCAATCGGCGCAGAAGCACTTATCCACTGGAGCCATTGAAATCACAGACAAGCTTTTTGTGGGGATTCGACGTGATTGCGATTCTTGGGCGGATATTGAGGCTATACACCGGGGGCTACTCGGATCATCAACTCAATCAGTAGTGGAACAGCAGATGCATAGTTAGTCTACGGGCTTTACACTTTGCTCCATGAGCGATGAACAATCTCTTTATCGAAATAAGCACCTCAAGGATCTTGTCATTGGAATAATCGGTGGAACAGGTGCGCAAGGAACTGGCCTTGCCTATCGATTGGCTCAGGCAGGATTTAGTGTCGTGATTGGCTCAAGAGATAGTGCTAAAGCAAAATCGAGTGCCGAATCATTGGGCGAAGGAATCACAGGAACTGACAATTTCTCTTGTGCCACTCAAGCTGATTTAGTCATCATCGCAGTGCCATGGGACAGCCACAAAGAGACCATCACTTCAATCAAATCTGAACTGAGTACAAAAATTGTCATCGATTGCGTGAACCCCCTGGGCTTTGATCAGGGCGGTGCTTTTTCATTACCCGTTCCTGAGGGAAGTGCACTAGGTCAGGCACAGGCAATCTTGGAGCAAAGTCAACTTGTTGGTGCCTTCCATCATGTCTCTGCTGTACTACTCGCCGACCGAAGTTTAGATGTGATGGATATCGATGTACTAGTCGTTGGCAATGAAAAATCTGCCACAGATTTAGTGCAATCGCTCGTCAATGAAATTAAAGGTATGCGTGGCATCTATGCTGGAAAAACTCGAAATGCCGCTCAAATCGAAGCCTTTACAGCTAATCTCATTTCGATGAATCGCCGCTATAAGACCCATGCGGGAGTGCGAATAACTGGAGTAAATTAAGGTTTCAGTTCGCCGTTTTTTGATTGGGGAAAATAATTTTGACCGATTCCAGATGATTTCTTGGCAATCATTACGGTGCGAAGCATGGATAAGATCTCATCCCCATCTTGGTTGAGCCCGCGAGTTTTCATACTTATGATTCCAACATTTTTTCGTGACTCTGATTCGCGTGCATCTAAACAGATGGATTCAGCGTACATAGTGTCACCCACATAGAGAGGGTGCTTTAATTTTATGTCAGTCCATCCTAGATTTGCCACAGCATTCTGGCTCATATCCATGACACTGATACCCAAGGCTAGGGCGACACTCAGGCCCGAATTAACTATGACCTTACCGGCAGTAATCGGATTGGATTTAGCAAATTCGACATTAAAATGGTTTTGATTTGTATTACAGGTGAGCAACGTGAACCAAGTATTATCGGCTTCATTGATGGTTCGACCAAAGGGATGCTGGTATAAGTCACCAACGACATAATCCTCAAAAAAACGCCCTAATATCGCCTCATGCTTTGTCATACTATCCTCCTCGTTAGTCTAGTTGTTCCACACCAAGGAATCAAAACTTATCTAGTGTAATGATAGTGGATACCCTCAGGGGCGCACAGATGGAGGAAATATGCTCGATGCACCCGACCATTCAATTGTTGGCACTAATAACCTAGCCTTGGCAGAGAAATTTTTTTCGGATTTTGGTCTTAAGGCAACCTTCTCTGAGAAGTTGTCTGAAGCCGCTTCCTCAATCCTGTATGGAATTGACAGGCCTTGTCAACAACTCATGATGCGTACTCCAGGAACAGTCCCTGGAATTCGCCTCCTCGAGACTCCGCACAAAACCCCAAAAAGAGATCCCTTGGATACTCGAGGTTATGCGGTGGATATCTATGCGCGGAATATGGCCACCGCCGTCAAGCATGCACAAGCAAATGGCTATCAAACATTACCGTTGGCGCATTGGGAACTCGATGGTAAAAGCGTTCAAGAGTGTAGAGTCTTAGGTCCAGAGGGTTTGAGCGTTGTACTTATAGATGGTGATATAAAGCGACCGAACATTATGGATAAAGATGCATCGAGAGACTTCTCTGAAATCGGTGCCTTTGTGAACTTAGTGCACGATGCAAATCTCGATAAAGACTTTTGGACTCAACGTGGCGGACTAACTGAGCTGCGAAACTCTAATTTTGACGGGACCCCCATGGTTGCCATGATGGAGCTGCCTCGAGCAAATCTCCAGATGCGTTTTGCGCTGTACTGGAGTGGTGCGGATGCTCCAAATACCGCCAAGGTTGAACTCGTCTCCTGTGAAGTCAGCCCAGTTGGACCTCTTATCCCACTCCTGCCGCTTGCCGCAGAGTACGGTCCGATCGCCTTCAAAGTCGACGTACCGGGTGCTCGTGCCTTTGCGCAGCGAGTTATCCAGGGCCTGGAACATACCTCCTTCGCCGTTGCATGCCTTGAGGGCCAAAAGAGGGAGGTTGTAAGAGCCATCTCACCTGCAGGGGTTGCCTTTGAACTCTGGTGTCGTGAAGACTAGGCACAATGAGTATTAATCCAGGTGGGTCTCAATTAAATATCGCAAGTGGAATCCGAGAGTTTGCGACTGCTTCCCCACAAGTAATCGCAATCATCGATGGTGATCGATCACTCACTTATGCCTCTTTGTATGAGCGTGCCTGCAAATTAGCAAATCTTCTTTTAGATTCTCAATTAAAACCTGGGTCGCCTGTCGCGGTACTGATAGGAAATCGTCTTGAATACTCAGAAGTGGCTGCTGGTTGTGCCATGGCTGGGCTTCCCATTGTCCCAATTAATCCCCGGCAAACAGCAGAAGAAACTGCATATATTCTCTCCCATTCAAGAGCTCAAGCCCTTATTTATGATGTGGCCTTGACTGCGCTGCTTCCGCAAAATCTACCTGAGTTAGTCTGGGTATTAGATGGCAGTGACTCTCGGACAAACTATGAAGAATGCATTGGTCAGGCTGCCAAGACTGATCCACTCATGTTAATTAATGAAACAGAACCGTTCTGCATCGCTTATACATCTGGGACTACTGGCAAGCCCAAAGGTGTATTAATCTCACATCGATCTCGATGTTTGACCTTTTACGCAACAGCTCTTGAGTGGGGTCTCGGTCCAGGGCGCCGGACGATTGCAGTTGCGCCTATGTACCATGGCGCTGGATTTGCTTTTGGATATGGGGCGGTTTTTACAGGAGGGACTCTTGTAATGCAACGCAAATTTGATCCCGAAGAAACCTTGGACATGATTGCAAAGCACCGAATTCAAACAGTATTTCTCGTACCCACCCACGCTCAAATGATGCGTAATCTCGGAGATGAAGTAGTCAGCTCTAAGGATGTTTCAACTTTAGAAACGCTTTATTTCAATGCTGCAGCATTACCTGTCGTGCTAAAAGAGTGGGTAGTAAAAATCTTTCCACAAACGGAAGTTCACGAGCTTTATGGTTCAACGGAAGCAGGAATCGTGACCAATCTGCGACCTATTGATGCAATGCGTAAGGCAGGCTCTGTTGGCCACCCATGGTTTATGACTGAAGTTCGTATCCTTAATAGTGATGGGACTCTTACCGAGGATGGGCAACCAGGAGAACTATATTCACGTTCTCCATATTTGATGAGTGGTTATTTTAATGATGACGAAGCTACTAATGCTTGCACCACAGATGATGGCTTTCTCTCTTGTGGAGACATAGTGATCCGAGATTGCGAGGGCTACATCTCTATTGTTGATCGAAAAAAAGATCTAATCATTTCAGGTGGCACTAACATCTACCCGCGTGAGATTGAAGAAGTTCTAGCAAAGCATGCAGACATCACAGAATGTGCAGTTATTGGTTTACCAGATGAAACATGGGGCGAGCGCCCGGTTGCAATCATCGTTTCACGCAGTGGAACCATAATTGATACTGGGCATTTAGAGGCTTTCGCCCGACAATCACTGGCGGGCTTTAAAGTTCCATCAGAGTTTTTCTTTCTTGATGCTCTCCCCCGAAATGCTTCGGGGAAGGTTCTAAAGACAAGTTTACGTGCGCAATACTCACCAGCGTAAACTCTTGCGTACCCATTTGCTCCTCACTATCCTTCGTTTTACCGATAAAGAGAGTTTCCGCCCTATGGAATACCGTCTTATCGAAGCGAAGAGAGAGAGTTAAAAATGCGCCCACACGTTGAGCTCATAGCCGAAGAAGATTACATCTGGCATAACGCCGAACTGATAGGTGGCAGTGGTAGGGCAAGTGAACGGCGCTTGAGTGTTGATGAGGAAGATGGTTCATCATCACTTCGAGTGGATTTCCACACAGACTGGAACCGCGGCCCTGGCATACATCACGCTAATACTGAGTATTACGTGCTAGATGGTGAAATGCGTATCGCAGGAAAAACGATTGGCAAGGGCGGCTATGTTCATGCGCCTAAGGGTGTGCCTCTTGATTCAATCTTTTTTAAAGAGGGAACCTCACTGCTTCACTACCGTGAATATGGGGATGCCGGATTTGATTCGGTAGATAGCGTCAAAGCTCCTCGGTGGAGTGATGCTTACGGTGAAATAACAGTAATTGATTCAGAGGCAATGAAGTGGGATGAGGTTCCAAATCCGGGGCCAATGCCAGGATTAATGATAAAGTATTTAAAAATAGATCCTGTTAGTGGCTTTTATACGCGCTTGGTTCATGCCCGAGAGGGGTGGACTGATCATCGCTTGGCCCACCACCCATGTTACGAAGAGGCCTACACTGTCCAAGGTCGTATGTCATACAACTTTGGTGATCTCTCAATGGGTACATACTTTTTCCGTCCAGCACGAGTCAAACATGGCCACTTTGTCTCTCTTGAAGGAGGCGCAACCTGGCTACTTCGCTCTGATGGCGAACTCGCCAACTGGTACTCTCAAAACGAATGGGTGCGCTGGGGTGCAGATGCGGTCAACTATGGTCCTGATGGCAGCCGCATGTCCTATTCGCAATCAAGTCATAATTTGGGGCAAGTGCCTACGTGGCGTTCTGAGCATGATTTAAATAACCTGCGCCGATCTGTAGAGTATCAACGCTCCCTTGGCCAGCCCGATGTCGACTATGTACAGCATGGTGAAGGAGTGGATAAAAGTCTGGCAGCCCTGGGCCACAGCCATGACCACTCACATGGTGAGCACGGACATGACCACTCACATGGTGAGTGGCCAGATCCAAAGACACTTGAGCATCCAGAGGAGCGAAGTGATGGTGCAATTCATAACTGGGGTGCTGGGAGAAAATGGGAGCCGGGCATGCCAATTCCTGCTCCGATTATTTCAACATTGCCGGTCCGTTCACGTTCACGTGGACGTTGGGATGGAGATGGCATGTGATTGATTTTAAAGATGTTTTAATTTTTTTCCACATTATTTTATTTGTGTACTGGCTAGGCGCAGATTTGGGTGTCTATTATGCAAGTAAATTTGTTGTGAAGCCTGAGCTCTCAATCGACGCACGAGGTATGGCTGCAAAAATTATGGAGTTCGTCGATCTCTCTCCACGTGTTGCTCTTGTGCTTTTCTTGCCCAGTGGAGTCTCACTCATGGCCGCTGATAATCAAGGTGCAACGTTTTTATCTCCCCAACTTGCTGGCCTCACATGGGTTGGGGCACTCTTTTGGCTCTATCTAGTCATCCGTAATTACCGCTCACATGGAGACCCGAAGGCAGCACTGGTTAAACGCCTTGATCTGGCTATCAGATATGTACTTGTAATCGGCATGGTAGCGAGCAGTATTTTTGTTCTAGTTACTCCCGAGCCCTTTGGCGTCACAACAAACCCCAAATGGCTCGCGATCAAGGTAATCTTTTATGCAATTGCAATATCGGGTGGAATCGGTATTCGCAGAGCACTTGTTCCGTTTGGACCAGCCTTTGGAAAAATCATGTCAGGTAACTCAGACACTGTGTCTGAGACGGCCTTAACACTCTCATTAAAGCGTGCTATCCCGTGGGTACATCTGATCTGGGCCTCTGTCCTCATATCTGCATTTTTGGGCGTTACCAAGCCTGGAGCAACTCTCTAATCAAAAATTGATTAACTCCAAATAGCTACATTGCCACCAGGAGTTCTTGTCTCTTCAATTAATGTCGTCTTGATTAACTTTCCATGCTCGTAGTGTTGCCATAAACGAGTCCGATAATCGTTGGTCACCATATTGATAATTTCTAGAATTGATAGATGAGGCTTGTTTTTCCAGGTGTATGGAAATACATAAATAGTTGGGCTGGCTACGATTGTTCTTCCTAAGAAATTCTCATCTTCAAATAACAGATTTTCCCCTGAGAGAATCGCACGAAAATCGAGAGTCTCTTTTGGCTTGTCGTTATAGCTGTAAAGAATCCGCTCAAACCAATTGTTGCCATCTAAGCGAGTCTCCTGACGAGAGCCATATTTTTCAATCAGCGTTCCATCGGGCTTGAAGTGAGAGTATGTGCCCTCCCAAACTCCCGTTATATTATTGAGAATCTCCCGTAGTGTGGTCAATTTGGAACTCCATTCAACTCAGCTAAGACGTAGGTCGTCTTGAGTACATCCCAACGTATTTTTACGAACTGGCGTGAACCAGGTAGCACCCAAATATCTTCAGGCGGCCACCCATAATTCTCAAGATTGAATCGATAGTGCAGAGTGTCAAACTCGCCGGCTGGAACGCTAACTCTCTCCTCACCCACATACTCAACTCCAAACTCCCATCGACCCAACATAGGTCCTGTGGAACCGTCAGGCTCAGGAGATGAATGCAAAATCCTCTCCACTGGTTGAATTCTCAATGGATTTGAATGATCATAAAGGGCGGTATGAAAACAGTCGCACAAGACTGGGTGTGGTCCAAATGATGCAACCCCACCCGCAACTATTATCTCTTGACTGACACGCCCCAAGTCGCTCATCCATGATTCACATTTTGCCTCGTCGCCCTCAAAAGTGAACCAAGCGCTGCCTTTGTGCTTGCCTGCCTTAACAAGACGTACGTAAGCCTCCACTGGTTTGAAATCATCGGCAAGTGTAAAAGTGACATCCCTCAGTATTTGTGAGTCATCCATCTCACACATTGCTCGTACCACTCGATATCCCTCTTGATGGGTTGTTACTGTGAACCACTCCCGCCCACGCTCGTGACCATCATCATGAATGTAATTAATTCGCCCAGACCAGGTATTGTGCTCCAACATCAGTTGCTTTCCCATAATTCGATGAAGCTTCCTTCAGGTGTTAGGGCACTTACAATTCGCGCCTTACCATGAACTGGGTCATCAGTCTGAATCATGTTTGAGATCACTTTGCCACCTTGTAATGTAATTTTTTTGCATGCTGTTTCAATATCGTGTGTTATAAAAGACCATCCAGAGTGACCAAGAGAGAGACCAACACGTTGTTTTGCCGTGATATTTAAGCGGTCAGGAAGATTAGATGTATTAATAATCTCTACACGAGCGGTTTTGCTGCCAGCTAGAAATGCAAGTTGCACAAGCGTGCCCGGAGGTAAATGTGCCATCTTTTCAATACCGGGCGAAGAGAGTGTAACGTCATACCAAATTCCAAGGCCAAGACCCTCAGGGCCAAAAAACGCCTTTGCCTTTTCCATGTCTTGGACACCGCAAACCACTGATGTTAATTCACAGTAGGGCAGCTCTGGATTCCTATCCCATGCAATTGTTGGACGGACAGTCTTGGCTTCGACAAATACAACATCTGTACCTTCTGGCCCATAACAAAAACCCTCTGTAATTTCGATTGATTTTTCGCCAATAGGAACCTCGTAGGCCTCCGGGGTCGCTGCCCACTCCCAACCTGCTCTAGTGATTTGCGCATGAGTCGCCAGAGCATCACGGGTATAGAGATCTAATGCGTGTAGGCCGATTTGACTGGTGTGAGGGTGTGTTCCGATCAATGATGCAGAGTTTTCAGTTTGAAAAAGCCAGACTTGACCAGAATCAGCCTTTGCCGGGGCTAAAGAGGTAACTTTGATCTCTCCACTTACAGCATAAATTTCAGATGCGACCCGAGAAGAAATCACCCCCTCCGCGACTATCTCATAATTTAATTCATTACACCAAAACTTCAAATGCTCTGATTTGTTGTGCACACCAACGATGGCTCCTGTTACTCCATCCACAAGAGGTGTTGTATCTGTACTAATGGGAAATACCCAGGTAAGCCTCAACAACACGAGGATCATCAACAAGATCTCGAGCCTTGCCTTCTATCGTCACCTTGCCACGCTCGAGAATATAGGCTCGACTGGCTAACTGTAGAGCTAAGCGTGCCTGTTGCTCGACTAAGAGAATGGTCAATCCCTGCTCAACATGTAGTTTCTTTAAATACCTGAACGTCTCAAGGACTAACTGAGGGGCAAGTCCTAAGCTCGGTTCATCCAACATCAAAATCTTTGGCCGTGACATTAAAGCCCGTGCAACTGCAAGCATTTGGGCCTCACCACCACTGAGTGTTCCTGCAACTTGCTTACGTCGCTCCTGTAAACGTGGAAATAAAGCAAACATCTCACTAAGGCTCTCCTGCACATGAGTACGAGATTTGCGTCGAGTAAATCCACCAAGTTGTAGATTCTCTTCTACGGTATGGTCAGGAAAAATTTGACGACCTTCAGGCACATGACCAATGCCAAGTGCAGTGCGCCGGTGCCCCGGTAGCTTGGTTATCTCTTTGCCATCAAAATGCATCCGACCTGAAGTGGTCTTGACTATGCCCGATATTGCACGAAGAGTAGTAGTTTTACCGGCACCATTTGCACCGAGAAGTGCGACAAACTCACCCTCCTCGACGTGTATAGAGAGAGCATCCAAGGCTTTTGCCCCACCATACGCCACAGTTGTATTTTCAAGGCGAAGATTACTCATGTAAGCTCCTTTGAAAAGTCAGCACGGCCGAGGTATGCATCTAAAACTTTCTCATTTTTTTGTACTTCCATAGGTGTGCCCTGCGCGATAACTTTTCCACTTTGAAGGACTGTGACTATCTCTGCCAAATTCATCAAAAATTGGACGTTGTGCTCAATCAAAATGATACACATACCTTTTGTGGCAAGAAGGTTAATTAAGCCTGTAAGTGCGCTGAGCTCTTCCTGAGTTAATCCTGTTGCTGGCTCATCCAAGATTAATATCTTTGGATTAGTTCCGACTGCACGGATGACCTCAAGTAGACGTTTTTGTCCATGCGAGAGTGATCCAGCGAGTAACTCTTCTTTGCCAATTAATCCTGCAAGTGCCAATAGAGCCCTGGCCTTACCCACACTCCGTCCATTTGCTTTTCGGTATCGTGGTGTTCGGAGAATCGCATCAAAAATCGAATAGCTATCTTGTCGATACATTCCAGTCAAGACATTGTCTAGAACATTTATGCGATCAAATAAATGTGGAATCTGAAACACACGTGTAACGCCCATACGAGCGACCAAATGAGGTTTTGCTGGTGCTGCTTTTCCAAAAATGTCGACGCTTCCAGAAGTGAGTGGTAAGTAACTAGTTAGTGCTGAGATCAAGGTTGATTTGCCCGAACCATTTGGCCCAATTATTCCATGAACTTGACCAGCTTTAAAAACTATCGAGACCCCATCTACTGCATGAACACCACCAAAGTGTTTGGTGATATCTCTTGCCTCAAGCAGAGTCTCATCTTTGACTACATCCTTCACCTCAATATCTAATTCATAATCTTCAGCCTCAGCGGGGTCAAAATCACGTGCTTGTGGTGACCCATAGCGTGATGCGCGATATGTCCCCACAACTCCGCGAGGCAAAATAATCATGCATAGCAAAAGAATCGAGCCCAAAATCAAGGAACGATACTGTGCAGTACCACGTATCAGGAAATCTATAACTGCGACAACAGAAACTCCAATTATCGGACCTGCTAGCGTGCCGACGCCGCCAAGGAATAATCCAACGAAGAAAATTAGTCCATTATTTAAATCACCAATTTCAGCTTGAGCATACCCAATCTGCATTGTGAGCAGGCCTCCCGCAAGACCAGCTAGCGCACCAGAGACCGTAAATACCTTTAAGCGGTGCACATTTGGCGAGACCCCTAGTGCGGTAGCTGTCTCGCTAGATTCACGTAAGGCCATTGTGTTACGGCCAAATCCGCTAAACATAATATTTCGTTGTATCACATAAGTAATAAATAGAATTGTCAGTGCGAAAATATAGAAGCTGCGCGGAGTCATAAGAGGTGTCGTTATTCCGGGGGGAATAATTCCAAATAGCCCGTTATATCCATCTGTCAGAGAGCCACCATGGCGTACGCCTTCCATCGCAATCAAATTAATTGCAAGAGTTATCATTCCAAAGTAAAGATAAGTTGCCCGCAAAGATAAAAGAATCACAGCAATAGAAAATATTGCAGTGACCACTATTGACATGAAAAGGGCTAGCCAACCATTCCATCCTTTCTTAAGCATCAAAACTGCGACGGTATACCCACCAACCATTTGCATACCGGTGTGCATGAGAGATAAAAGACCCCCATATCCCATACAAATATTGAGTGATATGGTCAAGATTGCAGAGCAAGCCGCAACTGCAACAATTTGCAGGTAAAAAATTGGATTATTGGTTGTTGCCGCTAGAAGTGGAAAGAGATAAATCATGGCTATAGACAAGAGTGTTAGGCCGACAAGTGTTCTGTTTAAGCTTTTTATATGCGAAATCATTTAACGACCCTCAACTCTCTTACCAAAAAAGCCATTAGGCCTAAGAATTAAAATCAAGGCTAGGGCGATGAAGGTGCTAAAGAGTCCCCAGGTACCACCGAGGGTTGATCGCACTACGCTATCGAGAATTCCAATTACCAAGCCGCCGGCAAGCGCACCCTTAGGACTGCCTACACCTCCGACAATGGCTGCGGTGAAGCCTTGAATAGTAAAGAAAAGCCCCGAGGCTGGTTCTACGATGATTACAGGTGCGGCTAAAAAGCCAACAAAAGAAACCGTGATTGTTCCAATAATAAATGCCAATTTGATTACGGGCTTAGTAGGTATACCCAAGATAGTTGAGGTATCTGGATTATGTGCAATAGCTCTAATTGACCTTCCCCATAATGTCCTGCGTAAGAACTGATCATGGGTTATGACAATCGAGATCGTAAGGACAAATACAAGAAGTTTTTGAAACGCAATTTGTGCACCAAAGAATTCGAAACTCTTATTCCAGATTTCATTGTATGAAAGAGATGCGCCAATGAACCCAATATTGAAGAGAGATTGGAAAATTAGTGCGGCTGCAAGTGTCGCAATAATCCAGGCAAACTTACTTCCACTCAACTGGACTGGAAGCATAACCATCCGCTCCATTATGAAACCCATGAAGATGGATGCGAGAATGAGGACAATAAGAGCCAACCACAGAGGCAATTTCCATACCCCTAAGGCTAAATAGCCGACTGCAGCACCGAGAATGAAGCCTTCTCCCTGGGCAAAATTCATGATTCGCGTGGGTTGATAGACCATGGTCATACTCAAAGCGATTAGCGCAAAGACTGAACCCGCGAATAAACCATCAACCCATACTTGCAAGTTCAGTTCCTACTCTCTCTTTTTTTGAGTGAAGCTTTGAGATACTCAAATGTGGGTGGATCTGTTTTCACCAGACCCACCCACATTTGCCATCTTTACTTCTTATCACTTGCTCTCAGGTACGAGGTTAGAGGCGCCTACTTCCCGGCTCGGAAAGTCAGACCAGACTTCACCTTGGTGCACACAAGAGGAGCCCCACCCGCGGTGCGGGCGATTAAGCCCGCCTCTGAACAGGTTGATGCCAAACGCGCTATGGCGTTTATTTCTACTGTGAACCAACCCTTTGCATCTTTACGCCATTCATAGACATTGATTCCATCGGCCTGATAGAAGTTGTGCTCTGGGCCTGGGTGAATTCGAGCTCCAGATGGTGTCATTGACGCTGGGATATCGAGTGTTTGCATCGCTGCCTTAACCTTTTCAGGATTTAGTGAGCGAGCTTTGTTTGCAGCCACTGCGTATGCATATAGACAGTCGGCAGCGATAGCTGTTCCCTTTGGAGATGTTGCACCTGACTTTGCTCCTGTGTTTATTCCATACTTCGCGACGATTGCATCAACATGTGCCTTGTATCCAGCTTTCCACGTTGCCTTTTCACGAATCGGGAATTGGTAGTTAGGAGCAGCCATGAGTGTTCCGGCGAAGTCATCTCCACCAGTCTCATGAAATGCAATGTTTTGAGCACCTGATCCACCCATCAGAATGCCCGAATATTTGAGCTCCTTAGCTGCTTTTGCTGTGTAAGCACCATAAGCGTTATTTGAGATGGAAACTGCTTGTGCTCCTTTATCGATGAATTTTTGAAGTTCAGCATTGTGGGATGTGGCCGCCGCAGTGATTTGTTCCCATCCTAGATATGTCAGACCATATTTGCTGGACTGAGATTTGTAGTATGCATCAAAATCAATACCAGTTGCACCAGCTTCATAAATCATTCCAAACTTGGTTACACCTTTTCTTTGCAGAACTGTCATTAACGCAGTCAAAGTGTCTTTAAAATAATCCTGTGAGCGGAACCCATATTTGTAATCTGTAAAATCGAGTGCTGCGACCGCTGGTTGGCAATTCAGTTTTTTATTAGCTTCATATGTAGCGGCTGCACCTTGATAAAAGGCTGAAATTGAGGGTCCAACCACGTAACTTATGGATGAATCACCAGCGAGCTCTTTGGCATGATTAGCTGCTGTGACGGGATTGAGTGCATCGTCTCGAACGACTAATTCAATCTTTGCGCCACCAATTCCTCCTGAAGCATTTATCTGATCTGCAACAACTTGAATTGAGTTAGTCTGTGAGAGTCCTAGTACGGCGAAGATGCCCGTCATTGGACCGATGAGACCGACTTTGACGACCGATTGACCCGAGTTCCATACCTTCTTCGGAATCAAACCAGGATTATCGGCAGCTGTTGCCGGAAAAATTGACATCGTTATTGAAAAAATTGCAACTGCACTTATTAGTATTCTTTTTTTCACTTAATTCCTCCATCGAAGGTTTGAGGGTTTAAAGAAGGATGAGCGTTCCATTACAGTAGGCATTTGAGGATAGAAGGTCAAGGGCTTTGCCATCTCAAAACCAAATATTTGGCAGGAGATGGGCCTAGCGGGATCGTGACAATGTTCCGCCAGTAGGAACAGTATTGAATCACCTGGCACCATCAACCTTTTAGCGTGAAAGCAGAGCCACGAGAGTGAAAAGTCTTTGATAGGCCTCACGTAACTGTATTGGAGAAACGCCTCCTGGTGGAATTAATTCCAGCCAATCGGCCCAGCCCCCGTAGCGCTGATTTATCTGCTCGACAACGTGATCAATTGAACCGTGGACCGTCATTGCATCCACTAATTCATCTGGAAGTTTTGAAGTTGGAGTTGTCCTAAATCCAGCCTTTGCACTGATTTCATGAAAGTAAGGGACGTTACGATACATATCAAAGGAAGGCCTTAAAATCTCCCTCGCTTTTTCCTGATTTGGTTCGATTAGCACACGTACCATTGCAGATCTTTGACAGTGATGAGGATTCTCTTGGACCCCGGCCAAGATTGCTGGCTCGAGAACTTCTTCCAGCCACTGCTTTGTATGCAACCAGTTGACTATGACACCGTCTGCGATTTGTCCTGCAAGCTTAGCCATCCCAGGGCGTGTGGCAGCCAAGTGCAAAGGAATACCCTCACGCAAAGGCTTCGTGATTCGGCGGTAGCCTTTCACGTCATAAAACTCGCCCGTAACATCTACGGTCCGGCCTTCATTTGCCCGCCATGCCTCTCGCACAACCCTCACATATTCGCGCATTCGAACAAGTGGCCGATCAGGATCTATCCCATAATAATCTCGGTTCCACTGATCAGGCATCGTTCCAAGCCCCAACTCAAAACGGCATTTTGTAATGTCATCTACGGTCGCAGCTGCTAAAGCCGTATTAATCGGTGGACGAACCCAGGTCGTTATAGCACTAATAATCTTGGGCTTGACTGTTATTGCCCCAAAATATGCCGCAGCCGAAAAACTCTCGTTGGCAGCTTCTCCCACGCATAATGCATATGCTCCAGCATTCTCAGCCTCTTGAGCAATCTCGCGATAATCATGCAGGGCAATACCTGCAACTCCCATAGCTAGGCCTATCTGCATATAGATCCTAGGTGCCTTTCTTTGCTATATAGCCCATGCGTTTGGATAACCGAGCAGCCGATTCCAATAAAAGTGGGACGCACTGTGGAAGCTCTGATTTAAATCGATCAGATGGACCACAAACGCTAATCACGGCGATTGGAGCCCCACTACGGTCAAAAATGGGAGCTGCCACAGACGCTGAACCCGACTGTCGTTCTCCTACTGATTGAGAATAACCCCGGTTTCTAATAAGACGAATTTCATTCATTATTTTCTGCGGATCAATAATTGTTTGAGGCGTAATTGGTTTGAGTTTACGACGCAAAAATTGAACTATTTCAGAGGGTGGCAGCCATGCCAAAAAAGCTTTTGAGGAACTTCCTGCATGAAGTGGATGTGTGATTCCCATGGCAACCATCATTACAATTTCACGATTTGGTGTTACTTGATCTACATAAAGACGCTCAAATCCAGATCGAATAGAGAGGGTGGCAGTCTCATTTGCTGCCTTAGATAATAATGCGAGCTCTGGGGCGGCGAGTGAACGAATATCGAGCTGAGCAAGACAAGTTAATCCCAGAGCCAGCGACGATGTTCCAAGCGTATAGCGCCGACTCTCTTCAATTAAATCAATAAAGCCTCGACTACGAAGTGATGCAAGGATTCTATGTACCGCTGCCTTCGAAAGACCTAAATTTTTGGCTATCTCAGTTATTCCCAGATCAGGTTCACCGCACTGTGAAAATAGCAGAAGCACATCAGCAGCACGTTCAACTGTTGCGATTCTTTGTGATTTACTCTCCACCTTATTGGCAATATTTGTCATTTCGAAGATCCTTTTTTAATGAATTGGAACCCTGTTCCACACACCGTAACAGTAAAAAACATAATTAGGAAGTCCTATTGTTGAAAAGGTAATACTTGAGGTAGTGTGGAGGAGAACAATTTCAAGGAGTGGAACAAAAGTTTTGCTCTGGCAATTCTGGGATTGAGAGGTGGGTCATGACTTCTTTTGACCTCATTATTTCAAACGCTATGGTGGTCAATCATGATGGAGAATCCAAAGTACTCCAGGATATTGGAGTCGAAAATGGAATCATTACTGCAATAGAAACGAATTTAGAAAAATCTAATTCAAAGAAAGTTATCGATGCCACTGGGCGCTTTGCCTACCCAGGAGCAGTTGATGCTCATCAGCATTGGGGAATCTATAATCCTCTTGACCAAGATACGGTCTCTGAGAGCAAGGCTTGTGCTCAAGGGGGAATAACCACGGCAATCACTTATATGCGTACTGGTATGTACTATCTCAATAAAGGAGGTAGTTATTTAGATTTCTTCCCTGAGGTCTTGTCACTGTGCCAAAATCGCGCGTATGTTGATTATGGATTTCATTTAGCGCCTATGACAAAACAGCATATAAATGAAATTCCTGAAATTATTTCACAATTTGGTGTGAGCTCTTTTAAAATTTTTATGTTTTATGGGAGCCATGGTTTGCATGGAAGATCTTCTGATCAATCCTCATTTTTAATGATTCCTGCAGATGAACAGTACAATTTGGCTCATTTTGAATTCGTGATGCGGGGAATCCAACAAGCTCGAGAAAAATTTGGAGATAGGGCAGAGTCGATTTCTTTAGGACTTCACTGTGAAACTGCAGAGATTATGAGCGCGTATACCAAAATTATAGAAGAGTCGGGCCAGTACAAGGGTCTTGAGGCTTATCATCACTCCCGCCCCCCTCACTCCGAAGGATTAGCAATTACGATTGCTTCATACTTAGCGCATGAAACACGTTTAAGTAATATCAACTTACTTCATTTGAGCTCTTTTAAGGCAGTAGATGCTGCGATGAGGATGGCACAGGCTTTCCCACATATTAACTTTCGCCGAGAAGTTACTGTGGGGCATCTGTTAGCCGATATCCATAACTCACCGGGTGTGGGTGGAAAAGTTAATCCTCCCCTACGTCCGCGCGAGGATGTAGAGGCGTTGTGGGATTTCATGGGTAAAGGGGAGCTTGATTGGATTGTGAGTGACCACGCCTGTTGCAAAGATGAATATAAGTTCGGAGTACCAAAAGATGATGTATTTCTCGCTAAATCGGGTTTTGGTGGAGCGGAATATCTCCTACCAGGGGTGATTAGTGAGGGTAGAAAACGAGGACTGTCCCGATCTCGTATCGCACAATTGACCTCCAAAAACCCCGCTGATAGATATGGATTAAAAAATAAAGGTTCTCTCTCGGTGGGCTTTGACGCAGATATCGCGTTAGTTGATGAAAATCAAAACTATGTTGTTCGAGCAAATGAATCTGAATCAGCACAAGAGTACACGCCATTTGAGGGATTTACCTTAACCGCCAAAGTTACTGACACTTTTATGCGAGGTCATCACATTTTAGAGAATGGTCATATTGTGGGCTCACCTCACGGAAAATATCAGTACCGATCTTGAGCGCGCTTGAGGGAGTCAAAGTATTAGATGCGGCAACATTATTTGCCGGTCCAATGGCTGCAACAATGCTTGCTGATTTTGGTGCCGACGTCATCAAAATTGAACATCCAAAAAAAGGTGATCCTGTTCGTTTGCATGGTCACTCAAAAAACGGTCGTGGACTTTGGTGGACCACGCTAGCTCGAAACAAAAGAACTCTTGCATTAGATCTTGGGAAAGAGGAAGGAGCTTGCGTATTAAAGGATTTGATTAAAGACACTGACGTCTTTATCGAGAACTTTAGACCGGGCACTCTTGAGCGTTGGGGAATAGGCCCAGATGTTCTACTCGAGATCAACCCACGACTCATCATTGCTCGTGTTACAGGATTTGGACAGTTTGGCCCTTACTCTCATCGAGCTGGCTTTGGAACCTTGGCCGAATCCATGAGTGGTTTCGCTGCGATGACGGGCGAAGTCAACGGTCCACCAACACTTCCGCCATTTGGTCTTGCTGATGGCATAGCCGCTCTTGCGACTTCTCAGGCGATTTTGATCGCATTGAATGCCCAACAAAATCGGCAGAGCGAGGGGTTTGGCAAAGGTCAGATCATAGATTTGGCCATAATCGAGCCTATTTTGGCGATCCTGGGGCCTCAGCCAACGGTTTTCGATCAGTTAGGTATTATTCAAAAGCGTAGCGGCAACCGCTCAGTTAATAATGCACCTAGAAATACTTATCTTACAAAGGACAATAAATGGGTGGCGATTTCAACGTCTGCCCAATCAATTGCAGAGAGAGTAATGAGATTAGTTGGCCATCCAGAAGTAATTGCTGAAACATGGTTTGACGCAGGCAGCACGCGAGCCGAGCACGCCGATTTATTGGATTCTTACGTCGCGCCATGGATTCAAGAGAGAAGTGCAAGCGAAGTTATTCGTATATTTGAAGAGGCAGAGGCTGCGGTTGCCCTAATTTATGATATTTCTGACATCATGACAGATCCGCAGTTCCAGGCACTTGAAACAATTACAACTGTTGATGATCCTGAACTTGGTCCGGTAAAAATGCAAAATATTCTCTATAGAATGAGTCAAACTCCTGGCAAAATTTCTTGGACAGGCCGAAAAATTGGTGAAGATACTGAGTCAATTTTAAAAAGTAAATTAAACTATACTGATGAAAAATTTCAACATCTGCTTTCTTTAAATGTTATAGCTCAACTAGACAAGGAAACAAAATGATAGATACTTGGAGTCAATTTAAAAAAGCACGTATTTTTGATTTGTCTCAACCTATGTTTCGTGGAATGCCACAGTCTCCCAATCACACACCTTTTCGAATGGTGTTAGATCGCCGGCATGGCGATATTCTCTCTTCCGAAGGAGATTCGGCATCAAATGAGATAGTTGTTACGGGCTGTCATGTAGGTACACATATCGACGCTCTTTCGCACGTCTCGTTTAATGGAAAACTTTGCGGGGATATTGATGCGAACTCTGTGATGAGTCATACAGGCTTTAGTGAGCTTGGCATCGAAACCGTAGCTTCATTTTTATGTCGTGGAGTCTTATTAGATGTTGCGAAATTTCATGGTGTCAAAATTCTTCCCGCAGATTATGAAATCACAGTATCTGATTTAGAGGGGACGCTCAAGGCGGCTCAAACCCAGATTAACGAGGGAGATGTTGTCTTAATTAGTTCTGGATGGGATCAGAATTGGAGTGAGAAAGAGTTGTTCCAGGGGCAGAGTCATGGCGCGCCGGGGATTGGTGAGGCCGGTGCCATCTGGCTTGCTGCTCATAAACCACGTGCATGTGGGTCTGAGACGATCGCATTTGAACATATCCCTGCGGGAGCAGGTCATCGAAAGCTTCCAGTTCATCGAGTATTTTTAGTCGAAAATGGGATACACATCATTGAAACCATGAAATTGAGAGAGTTAGTTCAAAGTGGAGTAGTGGAGTTTTTGTTTGTTTTATCGCCTCTAAATCTTGTTGGAGCCACGGGTTCGCCAGTACGACCTCTTGCAGTTCTGGTATAAGGGTAAAGTATGAAGGGTGAAAAAACTCAAGTACAAATTCTTGCTGAGTTTGCTTGGAGTACAAAGGTTCTATCACCTGAAATTGCAAAAGACACAAAGGAGCGTATTCTCGATGTTCTCGGGAACTGCTTAGCTGGAAGAGCTGAGTCGCAAGAAGAACATGAACCAGATAGAGCCATTGAGCGAATTCTGAAAAAATGGGGAGGAACACCGACTTCAACCGTAATTGGGTCTGATACGAGGTTACCCAGTGCTAACGCCGCTTTTATAAATGGCACTCTTGCACATATTTTAGACTTTGATGACACGCATCTACCATCTATTTTGCATCCCTCTGCTTCTATTGTTCCTGCTGCATTAGCTGTTGCTGAAGAGGTTTCTGCGCACTCAAATGAGATTCTCCGAGCAATTGCTATTGGAATTGAAATAACAAATCGATTGGGAATGGCTTCATACATACCAGAAGTTGGTAATTCTATTTTTTTTGAGAAAGGTTTTCACGCTACGTCAATTTGTGGAACTATTGGCGCATCAGTAACTGCAGCAATTTTATATGGATGCGACCAGAATCAAATTTCTCATGCCATGGGAATAGCGGCAAGCATGGGAGCCGGAATAATTGAGGCTAATCGCACAGGTGGAACGGTAAAGAGAATTCATTGTGGTTGGGCGGCTCACAGTGGAGTGATTGCCGCATCAATGGCGAAGGAGGGTATTAGCGGCCCTCCGACAGTCTTGGAGGGAAGATTTGGCTTCTTCAATGCCTATTTAGACGGAAAGTTTGATCAAGATGCACTTTTAGACGGCCTTGGAATCCGGTGGGAGCTTCTCAAGACTGCATACAAGCCATATCCAACTAATCATTTTACTCATCCGGGCATTGACTGTGCTCTTGCCTTACGTGCCCAAGGTATATCTGCCAGCGATATCGAACACATCGAATTAGGAGTGGCTGCTCCTGTTATTAGAACAATCGGTGAACCTCATGAAGAAAAAATAAACCCAATTTCGAGTTATCACGCCAAATTTTCGGGGCCATATACAGTGGCAGCGGCGTTTATTGGAGGTGGAGGCCTTGGTATTTATCTAGATGACTTTGATGAAAGTCATTGGAATAATCCTACGATCCTAGATTTAGCTACTAAAGTTTCAGTAGTGGTAGACACTCAAGCTAACACTATTTTTCCTCACGCATTTGCCGCTAATATGAAGGTCTTGACAAAAGACGGCAAAACTTACTCACATCGAGTCAACGCCAGTCAAGGAAGTAGTCAAAAACCACTAACTCATTCACAGCTTTTACAGAAATTTTCTCTGAACGCATCTCGCTTTTTAACTGAAAAAGATGTCACTTCTGTTAGTCGATTAATTGAGTTTTCAAATACAAGTGATTTTTCTGATTTGATGAAATTAGTTTCAATCAAAAGCACATGACGAGACTTACTTTTCAAAATCCAAGGATTGTTGCTGCTATTGCGGCGTTGGGACTTGGTTCAGTTATGTACGATAACACTGCAATTACAACTGCGATGCCCTCGATACAGAACTCCTTGATGACAGAAACAAGCGCGCTTCAGTGGATCTTAAGCGTGATGAGCATTACTACAGGGACAGTTTTGCCCTTTGCTGGGGCCTTCGGTGATAGGTATGGCCCACTGAAAGCATTTAGAGTCGGGCTATTTATTTTTGGTTTTGGCGCTCTTTGCGCCTCACAATCACCCACATTTGCTTGGCTACTTGCTGCTCGAATAGTTCAAGGAATAGGTGTGGCGTTCATGTTGCCAAATGGTGGCGCTATTTTAAGTGCCAATGTGGAGCCGGACTACAGAAATAAAGCCGTCGGGCTCTGGATTAGTTTTAGTTCAATCGGTCTATTAATCGGGCCTCTTGCTGGAGGGTATCTGACCCAAAATTATGGTTGGCACTCAGTCTTGTGGGGTCACCCAATAATCTCATTCTTTGGGTTGGCTTTGACTTTCTTCCTCAAGGAGGGAGAAAAATCAGTGAATCTCAATACGCTAGACATTCGAGGAATATTATCAATCAGTGGCGCCACTCTCCTCTTTTCTGCTGGAGTAATTGATGCTGGAAGATCGCAACCTCACCCCCTGATGGATCTCACTCTAATAATCAGTGGAATCACTCTTTACTTAATTTTTTACCGTATCGAGTGCAGGATCCAAAATCCTTTAATTGAAATTTCTTGGTTTAGATCCAAGAGAGTGCGCGGGGTTTTAATTGCCTGTTTTATTTATAATGCAACAATTCCAGCTGCAACATTCCTTGTCTCACTTCTTGCCCAGAAATCAAAAGGTTTCTCTCCACTTCTTGGTGGTGGTGTAATTCTTGCGATGTGTATCCTTATGCCTTTTGGCGCACGAAAAATAGGTCAAGTAAGGAATTCCCATGAATTACGCAGACTTATGCTTTGGGCAATTATGGGTTTAATGATTAATTATCTGTTAATAGGTATTTTTGCACGAGCGTCGATACCAATTTTTTTCTTGACTCTATTTGGAGCTGGTTTATTTGCAGGAGTTCTTTTTGCTGGTGACACAATAGCGATAATGGACTCGCTGGAGCCCGAAAAAACGGCATCTGGACTTGCAGCGCTATCAATGGTGCGACAGATTGCTGCCGTGATTGGTATCGCTCTCTTTGGGACACTTGCAGAAGTAAGCACAAAAATCTCGGGCTCTTCTTTTCAAGGACACATCTTGGGGATAGGGGCCTCTGGTCTAGTAACAATTGTGGCTTGGTTTATTCTGAGAAGCGCACTATCTCCTGTCCGCTCAGATTGAGTACTCCACCTGGGCTATGAAGTGACCAGGTGCGCTCAATGATATTTATGATCTCGCACTTCTGTTCAACGTGATACTCACCCGGACTGACTTTGAGAGTCTTGCCTACAATTCCATTCGCACCCTCGTGACGTATGGGCCCGGATTCAACATCGTTAATGTGAGTACGTATCTGTGAAATCTTCCCCACCTCATCAATTGAGCGCACCCAATCTGGTGCACCATAAAACCATGCAAGGGCGTGAGCTCCATTTGGAGTGAAGGCACCTTCTCGCAAAGAGTTTGGGGGAACCCAAGTGTGATCTCCAGCAACAATGACATCACCTGACATGTGAAGTTCACCTTCAAACACTAGAAATTCCTCGGCACAGACATAACTTCCACTAAATGGTCTTGACCATCCTGGTGGAAAATCAACAATCATGACACTAGTCCCGTTATCCCAAGTATGTAACCGGTGCATCCTGACATGAGTATTTGAATCGGGTATAGGAACATCCACGGCAGCTGACATGTCTTTCAAATCCTGAAACTGAATTAAACTCATCTTAGTCGCCTACACTTAATATACGACGAGCAATTCGTGCGATGGCTTCATCAATCATCTTACCTTGTGCATCAACAGCAACGCCGCCCCCAGCCTGCGATAATCTATCGAGTATGTTTTGGGCTCTTTCTAGCTCATCATCAGTTGGTGTAAAAACATCATTAACAATCGACACTTGGGCTGGGTGAATACAAGCTCTGCCAATATAACCCCACTCTCTGAATCTTTCTGTAGAGCTACGAAAATCCACTAGATCTGTGAAGTCTGTTGATACTGCCGCAACTGGTGGATTAATTCCTGCACTTGCGCTAGCAAATACGGCGATACTGCGCGCATATTGAACCGTGATCTCACCTCCGGATCCACTTGTACCTATGTCGGCACGAAGATCTGACTCACCAATTTGTAATCGTGTTACGCGAGGACCTTGTGCGATCTCTCGAGCATTAAAGACACCTGTTGCTGATTCAATAAGTGCACAAACTTTAAGTTCATGACTCAACTTTAATTTCTTCTCTTGGACAGCGAGCTTTTCATCTAAGACTGTCAATTCTTGAGCATTTGCAGTTTTTGGAAAGACAATACCGGTAACTTTTGGATGGACAGCAGACGCTAAATCTGAATCGATCTGTTGCTTTTCATGATTCACGCGCACCCATATTTGACCTTGAGAGGAGGATAATTCGAGCCAGTTTGCTAAATTCTCTCGAGCTAAATCTTTATCGCTGACTGAAACACCATCCTCTAAATCTATAATTAAAGCATCTGCACCACGTTCAACAGACTTTTTTAGACGCTCTAAGTCATTAGCCGGTACATACAAATGACTTCTGGTACTCATGAGCCAATACTCGTTTTTCCTTGTACAAGTGATTGCGCGATGACAATCTTCATAATGTCATTAGTACCCTCTCCGATCGACATCAAAGGTGCATCTCTATAGAGGCGTTCAACGACATATTCAGTTGAATATCCATAGCCGCCATGAATACGCATTGCTTCAAGTGAGGCCATAATGGCTACTTCACTTGCAAAATACTTTGCCATACCTGATTCCATATCTACGCGTGCTCCTGCGTCGGCTTTTGAGGCAGCCCAATACGTCATCAATCGAGCAGCCTGTAGGTTTGTTGCAATCTCTGCAATCTTTAATTGAATGGCTTGAAATTCTGAGATCGGTTGTCCAAATGCTTTGCGCTCTTTCGAATAATTAAGAGCAGCTTCATACGCTGCTTGGGCGATTCCGACACTGCGCGCTGCGATGTTGAGTCGGCCCGTCTCTAGCCCGCTTAACACTTGCTGCATTCCCCTACCTTCGACTCCCCCTAGAAGATTTGCTACTGGAACTCTCACATTATTTAGGACTACTTCGCATGACTCAGGACCTTTGTAGCCAAGTTTTCCGATATCGCGGCTGACTTCAAAGCCTGATGTTCCTGCTTCTACCAAGATCACACTCATGCCCTTATGCGCAGGTGTTGTGGTGTTATCTGTTTTTACAAGAACCGGAAGTGGATCGGCAAAACGTGCATTTGTAATCCAAGTCTTGGAACCATTAAGAATGTAGTAGTCACCATCGCGCTTTGCGGTTGTCCGGATTCCCTGCAAGTCCGTACCGGCATCCGGTTCAGTTAAGCCAATGCCTGAACGACGCTTTCCTGTTGCTAGATCTGGAAGATATTTATTTTTTTGTTCTTGAGTCCCATGATGAGCAATAATCCAACACGCAAGTGAATGACTGCCTAGGATTCCGGCTACACCCATCCAGCCACGAGCGATTTCCTCAAACACAATACTAAAAGAGACCATGTCCATATCGAGGCCACCGTATTCCTCTGGAACAGTCATTCCAAATAGACCCATCTTGGCCATGGTTGCAACTATCTCTGTTGGATAAATTCCCTCTTTTTCGTACTTATTGGCGACAGGTTTGATCTCCTTTTCAACGAAATCACGCATTACATCTTTGAATGCATTTTGCTCTTCACTCAAATTGAAATCCATCGCCGTCCCTCTCGTTTTTCCTATTCGAATACTGGTAGTGCTCGTCCATCTGATAGCTCCTGCCAAGTCAGTGTGACAGGTGAATCGCACTGAGGTGCTATCGCAGCCTTTCCGACAAGTCTAGTAAGAAAGAGAATTTTTTCTTCCAGTAATACCCTTGAGATTACATAGGGTGGAACAAACCCATCTTGAGGAGCACGATGCACCTCACTCCAGGAATCAATATGTGCTCGTCCACTAACTTTTCTCCAACTTATTGAGCTCAGTCCGCATGAGATACAAATGGCTCGTGGGTACCATTGAAAAATCTCACACTTTTCGCAAAATTGAATATGTAACTCTCTCTTCCTGGTAGCCTGCCAAAAATGGACACTCACTGAATCCTCGTGAGGAAGGTAGGGGAAAATACTCTCTGTAACGCTCACGATACCCCCAAAATTACTGTCGCATGCGTGGAAAATATGCCACCCGTTCCATGGGCTAGAGCTAACTTTGCGCCACTCACCTGTCTATCCCCGCATTCTTCACGCAATTGGCGAACTGCTTCAACTAATAAAAGGATTCCGTACTGACCTGGATGGGCGTAAGAGAGACCACCACCATTCGTATTCAAAGGGAAAGAGCCCCCAGGACGCGTCTTTCCATCTAGAACAAAAGCGGCACCACCACCTTTTTGAGCAAAGCCTAAACCCTCAAGAGTTAAGAGTGTCGTGATTGTAAATGAATCATAGATTTCGACTACATCAATTTCTTTTGGAGAAACACCCGCCATCTCGAATGCAGCAGTACCACTAATCTGCGATCCCATAACCCTCAAATCGCGATGCGTGGTCATTCCGCTGTTGGTTGTTGCTTCTCCAAAACCGAGAATGGACACTGGCTTCTTTCTCAGATCTTGGGCACGTTCAAGTGATGTTATAACGATAGCTCCACCACCATCAGTCACCAAGCAACAGTCAGCTGTACGTAAAGGTGAGGAGATTAATTCGCTTGCCTCAATATCTGCTTGCGTCAAAGGATTAGATCCATATCGATATGCCTGCGGATTAAGTAAGGCCCACTCACGGGCACTGATTGCAATCTCATCTAGTGCAGCTCGACCATCTTTTACATCATGGATGTAGCGCTGAGCTACCATGGCATAATACGTCAACGGGTATAGAGGACCATACGTACTTTCAAATTGTGCTTCGGGTGTGTGATGCTCAATTACCCCAGCTAGTGACCGGGATTTAGCCGAGCGCTGATTAGATGCAAATGAAATAACAACTACTTTGCACTGCCCCGTAGAGACTGCCTGATAAGCCCGGGCAACAAACATCTCAAATGAGCTCCCACCTGCGAAGGTAGAGTCAGAGAAGGTCGGCGTGATACCCAAATAGTCAGCTAATTGAGTGACCGAGAAACGAGAAATAGCATTCGTTGCTAGTCCATCAATATCACTAATTTTTAAACCTGCATCGGTCAAAGCTCTCGTTATTGCCTGGGCTTGTAACTCCAAAATACTCTTATTCGTGACACCTAAATCACACTCTGCTGCACCTACAATTACCGGGGTTTGCATGCGTATTAGTCCTGCCAGAGGATAATAGCCGACATTGGCTCGACAACAACTCGGATGATATTGCCGGTAGAGTCGATTACAGCCACTTTCATATCAATTGACAGGCCCTCATCACTAACTTTGATTATCTCGCCATCGCATCGCACTATCTCATTGGCATATACCAGCTGAGTGAATCGAAAATCTAAAGAGGAGACAAAAGCCTTTGAACCAAGCCAGTCTTGAATTGCTTGTACTGCATAAGCTCCAAAGACCTGACCATCAACAACTGGATAATCTATTCCTCGTGCTTTCACATACTCGTTCTCATAGTGAATTCGATGCCAATCCCAAGTCGCACCCGCGTATGCCACCATGGATGTCATCGTGCAGTGCTTAACGAGAGAGGGCATTTTTTCTCCAACATGACAAACTCTCATTTTTGTACCGCAATTTCCACCCAAATTAGAGATTCTGTATTAGAAGCTAGAAGCTCTTGCTTGTGGTTTCGATAGACCGCGGTACTGATCATGGTCGCCATAGCTAAACCTTTTGAGCTTACGCGCTCCGAAAGCTGATCTACTGTCCAAGTTACCTCAATAATGTCATTTGTGCGTATATGCTGATAAAACTTGTAGCTATTACCTCCACGCAATAATCGGGTATTGGGAATTTCTAGCCCCCATGAATGTCCAGCATAGCCATCCTTATCCATGGGCAAATTAGCATATTGATTCGTCTCACAAATGAGTGTAGGTGGTGCGATTCCCTGAGCACTATAGATTGGATTGAGATCACCAATAGCAAGAGAGAAGTACCTACTGGCGGCTTGTCCGAGTGGTTCTGGGGCAATATAGGTACGACTAGTGCCAACCAAAGATTTCATCTCAGGAGTTAGGAGGCTCACGGCAATACCGCCAAAGGAAATACCTCAATCAAAAACTCTGGCCGCAAGAGACTGTGGCATATCGCCCCAGTCGAGGATGGCCATGGTCTCTTTAATAAGCTCTCACGCACTTTTGCAACACCTCGATAATCCCCAAGACCAGAGGGAACAACATATTCAACTGTATTAATTAATGCCTCTGGTCCAACGCCAGCTTCTTTCAACACCATAATAATCGCCTCGTAGGTAGATTGTGCCTGGGCGATGATATCTCCTTCGTGTGTTGCCTCTTGTGTCTGCATATCTAGGGAGGCAAATCCCGACATATATAAGGTCTTGCCTGCAATAACTCCCGGGGTGTAGGACAAAGTGTCATAGCGGCTCCAACCAGGGTTTACGGCAATTAGTGGATGATGCGATGCGACGAGATCTATTGCAACTAAGACTCCTGGAGTATGCATTGTTGACATTAAAATTCCACCAGCCCCCGGAAACACCCCAGCACCACCTAAGAGTTCTTTTCGCACTCGCGACGTCTTTCCATAAACTGCTCGAGTCTCAGGTGTCGAGTAGTCGTATGTAGTAACTGAATTATCTAATGACAAACCTACTCTGGCCAGTAGCTCTCCACCACGCTCTAGACAGTAACGATATTGCGCAACAAAGTCTCCGGCGTAAACGACATCTCCATGACTATCTATAGGCAAGAGAGTTGGCAAAAAAACTGATCCATCATGGCCTTCAATTGTTGTGTTCCGACTCCAACCGGAATCATCACCCTCAAAGAGTCTCTTCCCACCACCACGTGATGCGTAGACCTCTATTTCAACATATGCCTTTGGGCGCAAGAGAGCATCAACAATCACAGTTGTGACAGTTGGCTTGTGTCCTTTAAATCTTTCTAAACGAACCGTTTCACACTCGATATAATTAGCCAAACCATCCATTGTAATATTTTCAACGACCCTAGTCACATCTAAAAGTGTCATTCCAGCTGCTTCCAGGATTATCTCAATTTTATTGTAAGAGACATTAATCTGATCTCGCATCCCACCCACAACGACCATCCTTGAAGCTTGCGGATCAAAAGTGCTGGCCGTATGTCCAGAAATAAACGCATCGGCCTCGGTTGCCAGACCCAAGCTAAAAGTGTAATCCGAGTACTTAAACCATGGAAAATCTGTTGGTTCGATTGCTTTAAAAGTACTCACGAATATCCCCTATCTCAATCTGGCAATCTTGGCAGAGATTTCCTGGATTGTGGATGACTCATCAATGTGTAGTAGATCATCAAAAACTTCCGTGGCTAAATCGAGGTGAGTGCCCTGTCCTAGAAATTTGGCAGATAGATCTGCAAGAGATAGTCGGTTGCCTGGGCCACCTGTGCTTGAAGCGACTACACCCATATATTCATGGCCATCATAGGTACTGATCATCACTTCACCTGATGCGGCTGCAGCTGCACCATGATCTTCACTGGGGGTATAAGAAAATTTTGAGGCCAAAGCAGTGACTTCGGAGCGCAAGATTGACTCCTCCGAAAAGCTTGAAATTCCAATCTCTCCATCAATAAGAAGGACTGACACCGACCATGGAAGTGAGAACTTTGCATCGTATGCCGTCTTGGGGGAAATCTTTGAAGTAAAAGGTTCACAAACAATATTCAAGGAATCCCGATGAACCTTTGCTGTTATAGATGAAATATCTGACGATCTATATCCATCTGTTTGTGCCTGCATCCATGCAGCTCGTGTGGCATCTAACGTCACATGAGAAAGTTGGCATGCAGGATAGGGCTTAATCGTTATAAGTCCACTCTGCCAGACTCTACCTAAATCGCTCGTAATTGAATCAAGATCGACGCTTCGATCGGATAATGTACGGTAAATCCCATACTCCCCCTCTAAGACACTCTCAGGTCCAGTGGCGCCGTGAGCCGCTAAGGTCGCCGCATTTATTCCTGCTTGCGCAGCAATTCCGGGATGTATCTGTTTTGTTGATGAACCAGTATTCAAGAACTCCAATAGCCCACCTGCAAAGCTCCCAGCAATCCCCATGGCATGCACACTCTGCTCCAGACTAAGTTTCATCAACTTTGCACTTACCAATGCACTTGCTATGGACCCACAGACCTGTGTCGCATGTAATCCTCTAGCATGAAAACCGTGAGGCGAGGCTGCTCCTAAACGAGATATCACCTCTAAGCCCACTGTATATGCTGCAATTACCTCATCTCCAGATGCATTTAATGATTCTCCAAGAGCCCAAGCAACTGGAAGTGTAGGAGCAGTTGCATGTACTAAGCCACCAGCATGTGTATCATCAAAATCAAGAGCATGAATTAGAATTGCATTATAAAAGGCAGCACTTGGGACTGAGGACCGTAATGAAGAATTCCATAGAGTAGCTTTGTCGGAATGCCCACTTTGCACAATTGTAGCTAAAGCAGCTTGAGCCACCGTGCTCTTGCTTCCCCCTATTGCATTTCCAATCCCGTCAGCACAGTGTTCTTTTATTATAGTTTTTACATTACTAGGAACAGATGACCACTTAAATTCAAGTGCCCAACTAGCTAGAGCGTTTGAAATTGTCATAAAATCTCTTTAGATTGTTTGTTCTTTTAAAGCGGTAAAAGCATGAGCATCAGATAGCAAAGTAATCTGCTCTACTTTATAATTTAGGATTGATTCAAGGACGTACTGTGCGTCTTCGTTACGAGACGGAGCGCGACGATGATTTGTCCGAGACGGACCAACTTTTACAGGTGATGCCACTTGTTTCACTATTCCATACCGTGGATGCTCTGTTTCAATAATCATATTACGTGCGATCGTATGGGGTTCGACCAAACTTTGAGAGATAGTATTTATTGGTCCACACGGAATTGATTCGGCGTAAAGTTTCTCAAGCCAAAATTCAACGGTTTCCTTGGCTAAGAGCTCCTCAAGCAAGGGAATGAGGATTGAAGAATTCTCAAGGCGACGTGCAAAGTTGATAAAACGTGGATCTTTGGCCAATTCTGGCCGGTTGATAACAACAGTTAAGCGAGTCCAAAATTTTTCTTTTGCACAACCAATAATTAGCCAACCATCAGATGCCTGGAACGCCTGAAAAGGTACTAAGGAAGGATGAGCCGAGTGTCGCGTGCGAACTGGGGTGAATCCTGCGTTGAGGTGCCATGCTGCCGGGTATGTCAGCATGCCGATAGCGGTGTCATACAAACTCACATCGCAATCCATCCCGATACCATCGCGGCGAGCTGCATGGACGGCAGCCAAGAGTGCAATCGCAGAGATTAAGCCCCCAGAGTAATCGACCATGGATAGTCCAGATTTTGTGGGTGGGCCATCGGGTTCACCCGTTACATCCATCCACCCAGCCAGGCCCTGAAGTATGTAATCGTATCCAGGCTCTTGTGAGCGAGGACCATCCATGCCAAAGCCAGTTAAAGAACAGCAAACAATAGATGGGTTGAAACTCTTGAGGTCTTCATAAGTGATTCTCATTTTTTTTGGAACATCCCCACGTAAGTTGCTATAGACAACGTCCGCAACTTTTACCAAATCTTCAAAAACTCCTCGTCCTGCCGGAGTATTTAAATTAAGGGAGAGAGATTTCTTATTTCGATTAAAAGCCTCAAAAAAAAGTGAGTCTTCATCCTCTGAATATGGCGGAACATAACGTCCTACGTCACCACCAACCGAAGGATCCTCAATCTTAATGACCTCAGCTCCCAAATCTGCTAAATGAAGAGTTGCAAAAGGACCCGCTCCATACTGTTCAATGGAGATGATCCTAATATCTTGAAGAGGTAAGAGTGTCTTACTCATCCATTTACCAATTTTGGAATCATGTCAATAATTTGATTTTGAGCAATGCGCACTGTGGGGTTAGAAAGACCATGCGTTGGGGGACTTAATTTGACTGAGTCTGCAAAGCCCTCATATCGGGAGATTTTTTCGATTACCTCATCTGTGTCACCTGCGAGCGTTAATGCATCAACCATCTCATCAGGAACAACATCACCTAGCTCATCACTAGAAACACCCGTTTTGAACTTACTAATGACTTCATTTTGTTCATCAAGCATTCCGTGAAACTCAAAAAAATCTGCATAAGTTTTTACTGTGGCATAAAACCCAATCAAACCTGCTGCCCAACGTTTGGCTTTTTTGGCATCTTTATCAATCGCACATGCTGCAGAAACTACTACATCAAAATCCTCACGCAACCGACCTGATTTCTCACGACCCTCATTGAGCCAAGGACTCAGCATTTCCTTCAAATATCGCGGCGAACAAAGTTCATGCGAGATCCAGCCATCTCCAATTTCTCCAGCGAGTTTGGTCATCACCGGACCCATCCCACCCAAATAGATAGGTATCTCGGTGCGGACTGGGGTAAATGGGCGTGTGAAACCACGAATATCAATTCGCTCAAACTCACCTTCAAAGGTCATTCGATTACCAAGATGGGACTGTTCAATCAGTAATCTAATAATTGCTACGGTCTCACGCATATGGGCAACTGGCTTTCCCCATCTAGAGTTATGCCAATCTAAATTTAAGCGCTCAACACCTGAACCTAAACCTAAAATAAATCTCCCATTACTCATTTCATCTATATCTAAAGCCTCAAGCGCGGTTATGAGTGGGCTTCTCGTAAAGGCAAGAGCAATTGCTGTTCCAACGGTGATAGATGAAGTCCCAGCGGCCATGGCAGCTGTAGTGACCGTTGCACTCCTATGGAGTTCCGGGACCCAAACAACGGCAGCACCGGCTTTTTCCGCACGTTGGGCAGCATCTACAACTTCGGCAATAGTCTCCCCCCACGGCGCAAATGTAATTTGTAGTGCCATGCCTGACCCTCCTTGTTTGCTCCCCTAAAGAATCAATTCCACCTGCTGAGACGATGTTCCAATCTCAATCCAAGTCTCTCGTATCTCTCAAAGTAGGGCAACCTTTGGCTGCTTACTTCATACAAGTGCGTCTGAGGTGTTCCACTCAGTGGATTCAATCACATACTAATGCATGATTTAGTTAATGCCTATCGTCTGACCTAGCCACTTCCCGAATGAGATTGATGGCATCACTAACATTCCACCAGCAAATGAGCGACCCATAGTGGCTGCAGATCCCAGTAACTCACCAGCTGCAAATAAGTTCTGAATAATAGAGCCATCTTCTCGAAGAACTCGGAGTTGAGTATCCACATCAATTCCAGAAAAAGTAATTAATGTAATTGCGTGATTTTGAATCGCGTAAAATGGTGATTTTGAGATTATTGATGGCCTAAAACTACGGCCGAACTCATCTGGCGTGTTTGAAAGTAAGTCAGAGTTGTATTTTTGAACTGTTGTTACTAGACCTAATGCATCTACTCCAGCTCGCTCTGCAAGTTCTTCAAGTGTTTGACCAGAAAAAACACCTGGAAGGACATTTGCCTGATCTCTTAGCTTTTGTGATTCCCAATCTACAATCATGGGATGGCTATTTTCCAGACCAACCTCATCGAAAATAGTCCAAAAAACCATTTTTTCAATGGTTGTAAGTGCATGCTCTTTTGCATCAATGCTGGGCTCATCCTCTGCGACCCAACGCTTACCTTTTAAATCGACATAAATTTCATATGGTGGGCGCTCAGATGCAATTAATAATGGCCTATCAGACCATCGCACACGACCCGTTCCATCTGGAGAGGGCAGACCACCGAAAGTTGGCAGATATGTATCTCTTCCAACGATTGCTGCACCTATTTTTTCTGCCATCAACAAACCATCACCGGTCGATGTTGGCCAAGCCGCACTCACTAGGACTGCCTTTTCTAATCTCTCAAATAGTTGGGCGTTGGCACCAAATCCTCCAGTTGTTAGGACAGTATTACGAGAAGAAATTGCTGAGCCATCTTCAAGAACTACCCCATAGACATCACCTTTTTCGTTACGAAGCAACTCACTAACTGCAGAATTTAGCTTCAATGTTAACGAATACTTTTCTAGCGCATCATCTAACAGTCTTTTCAATACGTGAAGGATACTCTTGCCTTGTTCAGGGCCGTAATAGGTCCGTGCAACTGAATACGGCTCATGCCCATAAACAAGTCGTGGCACCTCCGGGGCGAACTCGAAACCATTATCCTCAAGCCAGTCCAGGGTTGGTGCCGCTAACTCTGTGGCTTTATTCACGAGATCTTTCCTGGCACTCCCTCGTGAAATACGATCTATATCCGCGATGTGACTGTCAACGCTATCGACAATTCCTTTTTCTTTTTGGCGTCTAGTCCCAGCAGCAGACATATGACCTCCAGAGATATGGAGTGAGCCCCCTACTTCGGCAGCTTTATCTAATAACAAAACCCGTAATCCGCGCCTGGACGCCATAACTGCACAGGGGATTCCAGCCGTACCCGCTCCTACGACGATTAAATCATAATCTTTTTCAGTCATGCTCATAGCCCTCAATCATTAAAACAGTACGACCACTTTGCGCGGCTGCAGTTTTGAATGCGTCGGGTGCGGAAGCAAAATCAACCTTTTGGGCAATGTGCGGTAACACCTTTCCTCTAATCATGAAATCCATTGATTGACTCATAAGTTCTTGAATAAGTGATAATGGTCGACGTAATAGATTATAGCCAATCAGTTGATGTTCATTTCCTAGAAAACGTGGAGCAATCAAAGGCATCTGAACACCTGCACTAAATCCAAGCAATACATGCTTACAATCAGCTCCACCGCTCATCAGTGCTTTATTTGATATTTCTCCGCCTAAACCATCGATGATTCCATCCACACCTTTTCCTCCGGTGAGTCCCATAACCTTTTCAGGCATTTGGTCATATGAAACATAATCAACACCGGGAATTGAAATTTCATTACGAGCCACAGCAATAACATGGGCTCCTCTTTCAAGTGCTACTTGAACTGCTGCCGCACCAACTGCACCGTTAGCTCCTAGTATGAGGATGCTCTGTCCAGATCTGATTTTGATGAGATGATCAATAACTGCAAGAGCTGTAATAATCCCTGTGAATCCTGCTGCTACATCAATCGGATCAACTTCTTCGGGAATTGCAAACATGAGGTCACGAGAGATTGAGGCTTTAGTGCGATGAATACCTGGGGTAAATAATCCTCCTCCACGAATTTCTACGAAAGCAAAGTACAACAAGCCATTAACATCACGAACAACGCCAGTTGTTCCTGGAATCACCGGAAAGGGTGGCCCTGGTGGAAACCTACCTTCGGCAACTTGTCGATCAAGCGGTGAAACATCACTTGCTATTACCTCAACTAATTCCTCACCCTCTCCTACAGATAAGGGGGTGTGACGAATCTGGCTCTCCCCAGCACTAGTGCACCAAAGCGCATACGCATCCACCTTTGTCATACCCCAATCAAAGCGTCTTATCGGCTAACTTTCCACTCTTTGTTCCATTTCCAAGGCCTACGTTGCTCTTTATGAAAGCGACTTTCTAGGATAGATTTTCCTTATGTCATCACCTCTGACTCCTGGATTAGAAGTGGTCGAGAATCTGCTGACTGCAATACGTTCTCGTGATTTATCTGGCATTTTAAATGCCTACGAGGAGAGTGATGAGTTATATGTTTTCCTGGAGGGTCCTAGATGGTCATCTCAAACGTTTACAGAAGTCAGTCAGGGTTGGACTGCCTGGTTTCATGCGGATTTGAAGATAATAGCTCATGAATGGATCGAGGGGCCCGAAGAAATAACCGTTGAAGGGCTAACGAGCCTTCAAGGTATTCTCGATATGCACACTGAATCACCTGCCCAGAAGAAAACCCTCAAAGTCCGCGGTACATGGGTTCTGCGCAAAAGCCTAGATGCACAATGGAGAATTGCTCACGAACATGTTTCTGCACCGATGGAAGATCCTTATGGAACTGGAGATTGGAAGAAGTAATGACAATCATGGTTGGTACGACTAAAACTACGCCGGTGTTAGCCATCAAACCTGCGCGAGCCATGGGTCTACAAATAAAAGGACGTGGAGTTGCGAAGATGGATGTTAGCTCTGCCCGTGCATCGATACTGTCAGCAATTGACAAGGTTGATCAAACAATAGGTGCAGCGCGTGGTTGGTTGGGTGGTGACTTAAATATTGTTGTTGTTCCAGAGTATTTTCTCTCTGGTTATCCGATGGGCGACACGATTGAAGGCTGGGCAGAGAAGGCAGCAATCACCCATGATGGTCCTGAAATGAATGGCTTATCAGCTATCGCACAAAAGCATCAACTTTATCTATCTGGGAATGTCTATGAACTTGATCCGAATTTTCCAAAAATTTACTTTCAGTCCTGCTTTATCCTTGACCCAACTGGAGAGTGTATTCTTCGATACCGCCGAATGCACTCAATGTTTTCTCCTTCACCTTGGGACTACTGGGATAGGTATATAGATCTGTATGGAATGGATGCAGTGTTTCCCGTTGCTCACACAGAGTTTGGTAATTTAGCCACAATCGCGAGTGAAGAGATTCAATATCCTGAACTTGCACGTGCTCTCGCTTTTAAGGGAGCTGAAATATTTTTACATTCAACAAGTGAAATTGGGTCACCAGCACTCACATCTAAAGATATTGCTAAGCGTGCACGCGCTTTTGAGAATTGTGCGTATGTAGTATCGGCAAATTCTGCTGGTTTGGATGGCTCTGCAGTCCCAATGAATTCAACAGATGGAATGAGTAAAATAGTTGATTACACAGGATTAGTACTTGCAGAGGCAGGCTATGGTGAAACTATGAACGCTAATGCCTCAATAGATGTAAATGCAGCACGCCGCTTTCGTAATAAGCCCTCTATGAGTAATGTGCTATCTCGAACAAAATCAGAGCTATGGGCCAATGTTTACTCACAGAAAAGTATCGTCACTCCTAATGCCTTACTATCGACTGAACCGCAACGTAGTTTCTTTATCGAGCGGCAACAAAGTGTGATTGAAAGTTTGCGTGCTGCTGGTATTTTTGAGAACCCTGCGTATTGAAATATGACGAGACTAGATCAACATATAACAGTAAGAAATCCACGTACTAGCGCGATCGAGCGTGAACTAGCTGCACCGTCAAAGAATGAGTTAAGCGAGATAATCTCATCACTACGCGAGCATCAAAAGTCCTGGGAAGAGATAGGACCAACTGCTCGGGCTTTGATCTTGATGCGTTGGCACGCCGAGCTTGAAAAAGAAAGTCACGCTATTATTCAAGCGCTCTTTGAGGATACAGGGCGGATGACAGAAAGTGTCATTGAACTCCAGGTAACTTTGGCCGGAATAGAGCGCTGGGCGAGTCTGGCACCAAATCTTCTTGATGACTCGCAAAGCCAGAACGCTCAAATCCCTGGGATTGCAATTTACCCCTCCTTTAAACCCTATCCATTAGTTGGAGTGATTAGTCCTTGGAACTTTCCATTGTTGCTCGGCTGCTTAGACGCGATTCCTGCTTTAGCCGCAGGATGCGCGGTACTCATGAAACCTAGCGAAGTGACACCACGATTCTTAATCCCTCTTCGTGCCTGCATTGCACGAGTACCTGAGTTATCAGCTGTTTTCGCGATGGTTGAAGGAGGCGCCGAAGTTGGCCAATTGATGATTCCCGAAGTTGATATCGTTTGCTTCACGGGTAGCACTGAGGTTGGTGAGCTTGTTGCACTTGCTGGTGCGAGCGCCTTCACACCTGTCTCCCTTGAGCTTGGGGGGAAAGATCCCGCAATAGTTTTACCAGGAGCAAATATTGATCGCGCTGCTGCTGGTATTTTATGGGGAGGTACTGCAAACGCAGGTCAATCATGTCTGTCTATTGAGCGTGTGTATGTTCATGAAGAAATTTATGACGAGTTTGTCTCGAAGATTGTTGTGCTCGCGAATTCAATCGGTATCACTTACCCAACATTAGAAAGCGGTGCCTTAGGACCAATAATCGCTATCGATCAAGTAGAGACAATAAAAAACCACTTAGCTGACGCGTATTCAAAAGGTGCAAAGCCACTGTGTGGTGGGCAAGTCAAGCAACTTGGTGGTGGATATTATCTTGAGGCGACGATTTTGGTGGACGTAGACCACTCAATGAAGGTAATGACACAGGAGACCTTTGCACCAATTTTGCCAATCATGAAAATCACATCTGAAGAGCAGGCAGTTCAACTCTCTAATTCAACCATTTACGGTCTATCCGCCTCTGTATTTGCAGCTAGTCCTGAGGATGGAATGCGTATTGGACGTCAAATAGATGCGGGTGCCATTAGTGTGAATGATGCGAGCTTAACGGCGATAATGCATGAAGGAGAAAAACAAGCTTTTAAGCACTCAGGGATTGGTGGCTCTCGAATGGGTCACGCATCAATTAGGCGTTTTTTTCGACGACAATCTCTTCTTGTGAATTCAGCTAATGAGAATGATCCATGGTGGTGGACTAAGAAATCATAAGAATGAGAAAATTAAGGCTTAGTGCGGGCTTCTAAGCCCCTTTGCTATCACGCCACCGATGAGGGCACCGACAAATTGAGCGATGACAAAGCCAGGTACCGAACTCAACTCGATACCGGTGAAGGTGTCGCTAAAGGCACGGGCGAAGGTCACAGCCGGGTTCGCAAATGTCGTCGAAGATGTGAAAAAATAAGCCGAGCCAATCCAGCCAGCTACTGCTAGCGGAATGTACCGACCATCACTTTGCTTGCCGACTACAGAAATCACAAGTATCAAACCTGCCGTGGCGATTATTTCGCTGAGAAGAAGATTTGAGCCGCTCTTTGCAGCAGTTGATGTCCCAATAGCCGGTAGATCAAACATCACGTTGGCAAGAACCACACCAATGAATGCACCCAGCACTTGCGTCAGCAGATAATAAACTGCGCTCGTTAGGCTAATACCTTTACTTATCAGAGTGATGAGCGTTACCGCAGGGTTGAAATGAGCACCACTGATGGGGGCCATCATCTGTATCAAAACTGCCAAGATCAAAAAGGTAGCAAAAGCGACAATAAATAACTGAACTCCCACATCTTTGGTCAAGTTTGTGGCCATAACACCAGAGCCGACGATTGCCATCGCCAAAATGGCTGTACCAACTAGTTCAGCGAGAAATACGCGAAGCTTCATTTATGAAACTGCAATAATGTCGACGACGAAGATGAGCGTCTCATTGGGACCAATTGGGCCCGAGCCATTGGGTCCATAACCAAGTTCTGCTGGAATCACTAGTAAGCGACGTCCACCAACTTTGGCACCTGGCAATCCCTGCTGCCACCCAGCGATAACGCCTGAAAGGGGAAATGTCGCTGGTTGGCCACTATTCCATGATGATTCAACGATTGCGCCATTTGACCATGACATCAATGTGTAATGAACCGTGAGAGTCGATGTTGCAAGAATCTCTGTTCCAGTTCCAACGATGATGTCCTTTGTCTCTAGGGTTGTTGGAGGAGTTCCAGATGGTGCTGCAATTGTTGGGGCCTCCCCTGCGTTACCAGTAACTGCTGGGAGTCCACTCGCCGATGTCTCTGCCACTTTATCTTTTCCTCCGCATGCCGTTAGGGATGTGATCGAGAGCGCGATTATCGCTGCGATCGCTAGTTTCTTCTGGATTTTCATTCTTGTCCTTTACTCGATCTCTTCGATTAGTTTGAACTCTCCATCGCCGATTTGTCCTTGCGCACGATACATCTCTAACTTGGCACGGGTATCAGCGATGTCTAGGTTGCGCATCGTTAACTGCCCAATACGGTCGGCTGGGCCAAATGCAGCGTTTTCTGTGCGCTCCATTGAGAGCTTTTCTGGGTGATAGCTCAGCGCAGGCCCAGTTGTATTCATAATCGAGTAATCATCACCTCGGCGCAGACGAATAGTGACTTCGCCAGTAACTGCCGATGCCACCCAGCGTTGTAGAGACTCGCGCAGCATCAAAGATTGTGGATCCAACCACCGACCCTCATAGAGCAAGCGTCCAAGTCGCAGACCCTGCGCGTGATAGTTGGCAATAGTGTCTTCGTTGTGAATGGCACTTATAAGGCGCTCATATGCAATAAACAGTAGCGCCATACCTGGTGCCTCATAAATGCCACGGCTCTTAGCCTCAATAATGCGATTTTCAATCTGATCGGACATCCCCAGACCATGGCGGCCACCGATTGAATTGGCCTCTTTCATTAAATCAACTACATCATCAAAACTCTTGCCATTGATTGCAACAGGTCGGCCCTGGCTGAATTGAATTTTTACATCCTCACTATCAATTGTGATCGCTGAGTCCCAAAAACGCACTCCCATGATTGGCTCCACAAGCTCTACAGAGGTATCCAAGTTTTCAAGGTTCTTTGCCTCATGCGTTGCACCTAAGATGTTTGCATCCGTTGAGTATGCCTTCTCAACACTATCTCGATAATCAAAGCCACGCGCAACAAGCCACTGCGACATCTCCTTACGGCCACCTAGTTCGCTTACGAAAGCGGCATCAAGCCATGGCTTATAGATTCGAAGATTAGGATTGGCCAATAACCCATAGCGATAAAAACGCTCAATATCATTACCTTTATATGTGGAGCCATCTCCCCAGATCTCCACTGCATCTGCATGCATCGCACGCACGAGCATCGTGCCAGTTACTGCGCGACCAAGTGGTGTTGTATTGAAGTAGAGTTTCAATCCACTTCTAATATGAAAGGCTCCGCAGGCAATTGCCGCTAGTCCCTCCTCAACTAAAGCGCCTTTGCAATCAACCAGACGTGCGATTTTGGCGCCATAGGTTTGTGCGCGATCTGGGACTGAACCCAAATCTGGCTCATCGTATTGACCAAGATCTGCCGTGTAGGTGCAGGGGATCGCGCCTTTTTCACGCATCCAGGCAACGGCTACGGAGGTATCGAGACCACCTGAAAAGGCGATTCCGATCTTTTCCCCCACGGGAAGTGATGCCAGGATCTTAGACATACGTAAAGTCTAACCGATGAAGAGTCTCGGAAGTTTGCTTTCAAGGGCAGGGGTAATCCCCCATTGGCTACACATCTCTCGATATCGCTGCAGATCAATGGCCTCAGGGCTTGCATCCGTCTTTACTGCACGAATCATGAGATTACGAGGTGTGTGTTCGCCGCCAATAAATTCGATTACCTCAACACGATATCCAGCGATACGCAAGATTGTCGCCCGCAGTGAATCCGTTAATAGATCACCTAATCGCTCTTTCATAAGTCCGAACTTGGTCAATGCGCCCCACGGCTCGGGACTCATATCCATCTGCACTTGAAGATCATGATGACAACATGGAGCGACTAGAAGAAGCTTTACGCCACTATTGACCGCCCAGGCAATTGCATCATCAGTTGCTGTATCACATGCGTGTAGTGCTATCGCGACATCGACATATTCAGTCTCTGTCGCTGAGATTTCTTGTGCATGAAAACTTATCGTGCTCGCTATGCCAAGATTATGAGCAATAGCATTATTTCGCTCGCGTGATGCAGTACGTACATCGACTCCCGTGATCCGAACCGGGGTTCCAATACTGCGCAGATATTGATGGGCGGCAAAGGTCAAGTAGGCATGTCCACAACCAAGGTCAACGATGGATAGTGGTGTGGAATCTGTGGGTTTGTGAATCTGACCGGCTTCAATCGCAGAGTTCAGTGCTGGTCCTAAAAGGCGCAAAAACTCCTCTACCTGCATGTACTTGTCCTGCTTCGAAGGCTTTATCACTCCCTTGTGATCGCAAATACCTACCTCACGTAAGAAAGGATCAGAGGGATCCAATAGACGTGTTTTTTTCTTGTCGTGACTCAGATTTTGCTCTTGTGATCCCTTTCCAATATGTATATGAGCCTCACCACTCTTGGTGATTCGCAAAGCCATCGACCCACCTGTCTGCTCGACCAAGATATTGGCGTAACCACTCGAGAGTAAACGTGCAATCTCTTCGGCCATCGGAATCATGTTCTTAACAGTCGTTGCATGAGCATCACTGTGGCTCAGTTGTAGTTGAACTCCACCCTTTATCTCAACTGGGCGGATATCGATCCGTTCATATGGGGTCTGCATATTCCTGCGTCTGCCGGATAGGACGACGCGCACCAGAGTGCCTGTATCAAGAATTGCGGCACAGGCCTGATCGAGAGCTTCTTCTAGAGGGATTCCCATGGCTCACTTAGGCGAAATTACCGCAGTGCCCTTTTCATGGGGGAAGATGGTCAAGACATGAGTGGGAAGAGCCTTTGCAAATGCCTCAGCCAGTTCGCGTTCACCTTGCCGATTCACATCATCGATAACAATCACCGCACCTGGTGAGAGCCTATTTATTAACTCAGGCCTTGCAGGCTTCCGAGAGTCCGTATTTTTAGAGCCAGGTGGACCATCAATGATTAAGAGATCAATTTTTTTCAAGTCACTAAGTTCTGACGTGTCGTACCAATCGACCCCTGAAATGTGTGGCTTGAGCCCCGCCACACGTACTTGCACACCTCGCACACCGTGCGCTTTGAGCATTGCACGTGTCTGCTCAGCGAACTCCTCAGAGTGCTCAATACTGATGATTTTCTTTGCCCCAGACTTTGCCAGGATGAGGGTCGATAGGCCAGAGCCGAGCTCAACGACTAATCGTGGCTGATGCTTACGAACAAGATCAACCAGAGTAAGAAGTAGATCTGGAGATGCCGCCCAGCTTCGTGTCGGTGGGATTGGGGCTGTGAACTTCAAGAGAGCAAAGAGTTGTACTAACGCCTCACTTTGGCGGTAAGACTGCCAATGAAGTGCCTTTGACTCCTTTGAAATTGCAGCATTGTGTGAAGCTGCTTTACTCAATCTCTGATGAAGCGCTCTGAGTAGGCGGATACAGTAAGCGATACCAACGAGGATTATTACAAGAAGCAGGATCTGAAGGATTCGCACCTTCCTAGTCTAAGTGCGAGGAAGTTGAACTTCAATCGCCAAACCACCAAGTGCGCTCCTCTTCAATGAGAGCCTACCTTTATGTCGCTCAATGACAGCGCTCATAATGCTCAAGCCAAGACCACTACCACCGCTCTCTCGTGAGCGAGATCGATCAAAGCGTTTGAGCCCTTGAATTTGTTCCCCATAAGAGTTGGCTGGTAGTCCTGGGCCACCATCTTCAATAATCAAAGTTATCTCTCCACTATTTTTTAAGGTAACTCGAACAGGGATAGCGCCCTGTGTGTGAACACGGATATTGGTCAGAGCGTTAGAGATGAATCGCTGTAAGTACTTCTCTGATCCTTGAAAAGTGACATCTTCCTCGATTAATTGCTCTATTTGCAGATGTGGAGCCACCGCTAAACAATCTCTTATATTCTCAAAGAGAAGTTGCGAGAGATTTACCTGCTCAAACTCATCAGAGTTTTCCTCTCCCAGCTCAGCAAGAATCAAAAGATCGGCGATGAGCATCTCCATGCGCTTGATCTCACTATTGAGTCGATTAAACGCCAGCGCCGTACGTTCTGGCTCTAACTTATTACCCTCTAGAAGCTGTGCATACCCCTTCACTACCGTCAGTGGAGTGCGCAATTCGTGAGCGGCATCGCCTAGAAAATCCTGCATCTTTACGCGTTGAGAACGTTCAAAAGCAAGAGCACCTGAGCGATTAATGAGCATCGATACAAAAATGGCTAGGGTATTCGCAAAGATGATAAATACAAGCAGTCTCCAGAGATTCTTTACCAAATTCTCATTTATATCTCTCAGTGGTGCTGCAATCACTAACTGCTCAGAGTTCTCAAGATCAACATAACGGATTCGCAACTCATCTGAGCCATCAAGAATTGCTTTTCTAGACTCTTTCAATGGAGCAAGTTGACCATCTGGAGCCTTGAAGGCTAATGTGACGTCAAAGTTATTCTCCTCGATACTTACGAGTGCGGCTGCAAGTGGGTTTCCAGGGTTTTGTGCAATATCCACCACGACAATATCGATCTCCTTATCGATAATTGAAAGTTCAGATTGATAGGAGCCCCACACAGCAAAACCGCCGATGAGAAGTGAGAGGGTGGAGGTAACTACAGCGGCAGCAAAAAACTGCCGAGTTCTGCTTTTCATTATCCTTGCTTGGGTTCTTGGATTGAAAATCCAACGCCACGGATAGTCTTGATCCCATCAAAGCCATCTCGATGAAATTTTTTGCGTAAATATGAGATGTATGTGTCAGTGACCGTGCTCTCAGATTCAAAGGTAATTCCCCAAACTTCATCTAAAAGAAGTTTTTTGCTCAGAACACGGCCTTTTTTCTCCATCAAAATCTGTAGAAGTCGATACTCCGTTGGTGAAAGATCGATAACTTGTCCATTGAAGGTGACACAATGTTGGTCATCATCAATCGTTATTGGGCCACATGAGAGCACAGCCGGCGCAGTGGCGGACTTATAGGATCTACGTAAAATCGCCCTAATTCTTAGAACAAGCTCCTCGATTCCAAAGGGTTTGATGACATAGTCATCGGCGCCAATTTTCAGACCCCTTGCAATATCACTCTTATCTTCACGCGCTGTCAACATCAATACAGGAATAAGATTGTTAGTGCTCCTGAGACGTTCTACAAGCTCAAAGCCATCCATCAAAGGCATGTTGATATCAATCACCGCAAGTTGGGGTTGATTCGTGCGCATGAGCGTAAGAGCCGACATTCCATCAGTTGCCTCGATTACATCAAAGCCAGCGATGCTCAAGGTATCGCGCAAAAGCGCACGGACCCCAGGCTCGTCGTCAACGATCATGATCTGTTGTGCCACGCCCACACTCTTTCATGTGTGAGCGCAGTTGCCAATCAAATGAGTGTCCGATTAAGCGTTTCACAGAGAAAACACAGGGATCTAGGAGATTATGTAGGGATGAAAGTTGTGCGCTTTGCGGGGCTAGCCCTGAGTGTGGGCATGCTTGTGCTCAATACTCCTGTGGCCTTGGCCGATGCCAGTATGACACCAAAGCCAACTCCACAATCAAGCTTTGATGCTGCGATGCTGCAGTACAAACTTGAAATGGATAAATACCGCATTCAGATACAAGAGCGGGAAAAAATTCGAAAAGAGATCACACAAAGATTTATGACTGCAGTTACCCAAGCAAACAAAACCGCTAAATCTGCACTTGGCTTAGCGACAACTCCTGAGACGAAGGCAACAATTATTAGTGTGCAAAGAAACGCTATAGCACTGGCTGTTCTCGCTCGTGATGGTGCGATCCTTTCGATGGAGCCTGCACCAGTTCAGCCCATAAAGCCCATAAAGCCCATCAGACCAAAGGTTTCCAAGGCAAAATCCTGAATCATGTCTTTGGATCCTTAACTAACTGACACAATACGCTTCATGGAATCTGCAACTGTTTGGCTTCTGACCCTTGGCGTTCTCGGCGCAGTCATCTCGATAGATCTTTTCATCGCAATCCTTCGTCGCAATAAAGAGACGTCTATGGCTGAGGCCGGTATCTGGACCGGAATCTACATTTCCGCGGCTCTGATCTTTGGCTTCTTGATGCCAAATTGGACAACTGATGCAAATGCTCAGAAGGAGTTCTTCGCAGGATGGCTTACTGAGTACGCATTATCGGTGGATAACATCTTTGTCTTTGTGATTATTCTAAGCCGTTTACAGGTTGAGAAAACCAAGCAACAACTAGTGCTACTCCTAGGAATCCTCATTGCCCTGCTTTTACGTGGTGGATTTATCGCAGCGGGAAGTGCCATCATCGAACGCTTCTCAGGTGCATTCTTCGTATTTGGTGCCTTTCTCATCTTCACCGCGTACAAACTCTTGACCGAACATGACCAGAAGGAGTGGAAGGAGGATCGTGTTGTCACCTACCTGCGCAAACGTGGTGCATCGACATTTATGATCGCTCTAGTCTCACTCGGTGTGACAGATCTAGTATTTGCCCTCGACTCGATACCTGCCATTTTTGGTATCACCCGCGACCCCTACATCGTCGTTTGTGCCAATATCTTCGCCCTGATGGGCCTACGCCAGCTGTACTTTTTGTTACAAGGACTGCTGCAAAGACTTGTTTACCTATCCAAAGGACTTTCTTTCATCCTCGCCTTTATTGGGCTCAAAATGTTTGTTGAGGCATTCCATGGGATAGGCATACATGAGATTGCAGGCATAAAACTACCCACCGTGCCGATAGAGGTCAGTTTATTGATAATCGTGCTTGCTCTCACAGTCACTGCGGTTGCAAGTCTGATGGCGCCACAAAAAGATAAAGCGTAGAGCCCTTAGAGCTACTGCTTCATCTTTCGAACTGTTCTTCGATCGTAATCCTTCGTCCGCTCGTGGCGCTTTCGTATCTGTACCGAAAATATTTTAATAGCGGTATCAAAGGCTGCGAGATCATTGAACTCTGCTGCCTCTGCACGTAGGAGCGGTCCTGAACCATGCGAAGTTAATACAACCCTGTGTTTACGCTTTCCTTGTTGAGGATTAGCCTCATGAAGGACCTCTACCTCAACACGATCGATCACCACACTAAAGCGCTCCATAGAGTTGAGTTTCTCCTCGACGATTGCCTTGAAGTCTTCGGCTAGATCTGCATTACGGGTATGAATATGAATCTTCACATCTAGAAGGGTAGTGCGAAGACCACCAATGTCGATAGGGATGCCAGTACGAGGGATTTGATCAGAATTTTAAGAGCAGTGGCTCGATCTTGTGCTCGCGCCCCAGGCTCACTCACCCGCGTGATGTCACCAAGTTTGCCGAGATTGAATGTTCCGGCAAAGCCATAGGCCAGACAAAACTTACTTCGCGACTGGACGTAACCTACCGATGCGACCATGAGGGGCAGGAAGATTCCAAGACGTGCCTCGCGTGGGGCTGAAACAGATACTAAGGCCACCAAAGAGCTCAGTGAAAAAAATAATCCAACTAAACCTACAACTTGGCGCCTGCGAATCTCGCTCTTACCTATGTTACAAGTACCTGGAATGTAAGTTGCCTCAGACATCTTCGTACTCATCTTCATCGATCCAGGCATTCGCAGCGGTGTCCTCTTGCTTTTCTATCCATGATAGGAAAGAGCCAACGGCACGAAAGGCCAACAGCGCCACAGTAAGTGCTGCAAATAGGCGGCGAATCGCTCTCATCATGCTCTAAAAATACTCGCTATCACAGGATATTTCTCTAGATAACGCCAAGGGCAGTATTGATGTCGCTCCAAATATCCTCAACGTGCTCACAGCCAACCGATAGGCGAATCAACTGTTCTGGCACTGAACTACTTTCGATTGGCCAACGACGGCGGCGCTCCCACAGGGACTCAACTCCGCCAAGACTCGTTGCATGGGCGATCAGCTGTGATGACTCGCACACCTTTTGAGTTTGTTCGGCCGTTCCATCGACCTCAAAAGAGATGATCGCACCAAATCCGGGATAGCGCACACGGGTGATCCTCGGATGGGCAGCTAACTTAGGGACAAGAGTCTTCGCGCTCTCCTGTGACTTATTAAAGCGCAGAGGAAATGTCCGAATCCCCCGAAGTGCCAACCAGGCCTCAAAAGGTCCAGGAATCGAGCCATTGAAGCTGCGGGCATCTTGAAGGCGTTTGCGCAGTACCGCATCATTCGTGGAGAGGGAGCCCAGCAATACATCGCTATGGCCCGAAAGGAACTTCGTGACTGAGTGCATCACAATATCTGCGCCCATAGAGATTGGCCTTTGCACAAGTGGAGTCGCGAAAGTGTTATCAACCCCGACGCCAATACCGAGCTTCTTGGCCGCGCCAATCAAGGTCGAAAGATCAGCGACATCGAGACAGGGATTCGTTGGTGACTCAATCCAAACAAGTGCAGCGCCTTTCATCGCATCAATCACTGATTGCGTATCGACGATATCGACGAAGCGAACTTCTAACCGTCCACTCTCTTGAAAAGATTTGAGTAGTGTCATCGTTCCGCTATATCCCTGATTTGATGCAACAACTGGTGCACCGACTGGAAGGATAGAAAAGACTGCGCTGATTGCCGCCATGCCCGATGAGAAGGCCAGGGTTGGGGCGCCCTCGAGAGCTCCAATCGCCTCTTCAAGGGCGGTCCATGTCTGGTTTCCATAGCGTCCATATCCGACTGGACCATCCGAGTGAAAGGTAGATGTGAGAACTATTGGTGGATTAAGGGATGCATCAGGTGCAACATCTGGGCGTCCTGCCGTAATCGCCGTGGTCTCTGGGTGCTCTTGCATGATCTAAGCCTAGGCCGTAGCCAGCAGTGCCATTGCCGCATTATGTCCGGGAACTCCGCTGACTCCACCACCACGAATCGCACCCGCCCCACAGATAAAGATACGAGGATCATCAGTCTCAACGCCCCAACTTGGCACAGTGCCGTCCTCACGAAATGGAAACTGTAGGTCGCGATGGAAGATATTTCCGCGGGGTAAGCCGATCTCTTTCTCTATATCTAAAGGAGTCTTGACTTCTATACCTGCAATGAACCCTTCTATCGGTTCGGCTAAATACTGATTGAGTGAGGTGAGAGCTGACTTTAAAGCTGCCTGACGCGCTACATCGTTATCGGTATCGAAGAGAGTCGCAGGGGTATGTAGACCAAAGAGTGTGAGGGTGTGATAACCCTGCTCTGCCAATTGCGGGCTCAAAATAGATGCATCGTTGAGTGTGTGGCAGTACATCTCCACCGGTAGAAGCTGTGGCATCTGACCACGCTTTGCCAAGTCAAATACATCTTCACATTGAGTGAAACTCTCATTGACGTGAAAAGTTCCAGCAAATGCCACAGTAGGGTCGATGCCAGATTTAAGTCGAGGAAGGCCTTTGAGAAGGATATTTATCTTTATCTGTGATCCATCCAGACTCTGGGGCGGCATTGTTCCTCGCAACTGCGCGAGTAACTGTGGTGCCATATTTGATAGAAGATATGGTGCACGAATCTGAGCACCGTTTGATGTCGTAACACTGACTCCATCAGCATCACTTTCAACGCGAGTGACACGTTGGTTCAACTCGATTTCGACACCTGCCTCACGTGCTACCCGCTCTAATTCACTCACAAGTGCACCCATCCCACCTTTAGGAACTTTCCACTCCCCCGTTCCATTTCCCATAAGGTGGTAGAGAAAACAGATATTTGCTTGAATCTCAAAGGCAGAGGCAAATGTTCCAATGAGGGCATCGGTTAAAACAATCCCCCGAACTACATCATCCTTAAATCGTGATGTAATAATCTCACCAATTGGTTTTTCTATCATGTAATCCCACACTTCAGGTAGTGCGATTACCTCACGTAATTGACTGCGTGTCATCAAGGGCTGCAGAAGTGTGGGCGCAATGCGCTCGGCAAACTCGGCGATCTCTGCATAGAAGCTCTGCCAGGCAAGGCTCTCATTGCCTGATGGATCTAGAGCATCAAATGAATCTTGAGTTTTTGAGTCCCACTCTCGTGAAACTAGGAGCCCTTGATCGATACCATCTCGCTCAAAGGGTGTATAACTCGAGATTGAGCGAGAGATACATTCGAAGTTAAGCCCTAAATCCTTGATAATTGAATCTGGTAGTAATGAGACAAGGTATGAGTAACGAGAGATGCGGGCATCAAATCCATCAAAGGCACAAACGCTAGAAGTTGCTCCCCCCAGTTCAGAGTTAGCCTCAAGGATTCGTACCCTCTTACCAGCACGCGCTAGATAGGAGGCTGCAACTAAACCATTGTGGCCACCACCTATGATGATTACATCGCAGTCAAAGCTCTCCATTACAGCGAGCGAACAATGCGTGCAACGGCCTCGGTGATGATCTCAGGACTCGTTGCAAAGTTCACACGCACATACTGTGAACATTGGGCTCCATAGGCCTGACCGGGCCTGAAGGCGACTCTACCTTTGGCTAAGAGTGTTGCTGAGGGATCTTCTCCCAAGTTCAGGGCCGTTAAATCTAGCCATGCAAGATAACTATTTTGAGGAATGTGATAACCCACTGTTGGCAGCTGAGCTTTTAATAACTCTTGGATGAGGAAACGGTTGTGATCGAGTTGTTTGAGCACAGTGTCTAACCAGAGCTCACCATCGGCATAGGCTGCCGCCGATGCAAATGCGCCCAGAATCGATGCGCGATAGTGAACAGCTGCAGGGATCTGCTTTAACTTCTCTTTCATTGCATCGTTCTGCGAAACAATCAGCGCACACTTTAAGCCTGGAATATTCCAACCCTTCGATGCCGCGGTGATAGTGATACCAACTTCGCGGGCAGCATCACTGACCGCTAAAAATGGAGTAAAGACCCGCTCTGCAAATGTTAGAGGAGCATGTATTTCATCACTTACGACTAGTACTCCATATTTTTTAGCCATATCGGCGATACGTGTTAACTCTTGCTTTGAAAATACAAGGCCCAAAGGATTATGTGGAGAACAGAGTAGATGCACTTTTAAGCCTGCTGCATATGCCTTTTCAAGCTCATCAAAATCCAAACTCCATGGATTTATCTCCTTACTCTCAACTACCGAGCGGGTGAATGGGACGTCAACCTTTGTCAGATGAGTCTCCTGAATCCAGTTATAAAAATTTAGATATACCGGAGAGTTGATAAGAATGGTATCGCCAGGTTTTGTGAGGACCCGCAGGACCTCTACAACACCAACACCAACATCGGCAGCCACTCCAACTTGGGCCGTATCCACGCTCCAGTTCCAGCGCTTCTGTGCAAACTTTGCGAATCCAGCGGCTAACTCTGGTACCTGGCTCAAATATCCGAGATCTGAATGAGCAACCATCTCTGTGAGAACTGCTCGAATGGGCTGCGCGACAGGAAAATCCATCTCAGCCACGGGTAGAGGAAGCACATCAGAGTCGAATGCCCGCCACTTCTCAGAGTGATGGGTCCTTAATTCGGCCAAACTCGGCGCTTGTACGTGTGAATCAGACATTTTACAAGGTTATCACTTCATCAAAAAAATGGAGGTTCGCTCTTACCTCCACTTAACAGATGGCCCTAAAAAAGCCTTTATTTTTGCCGAAAGAGTAATTTCCGAAGGGTAAGTTCCCGATTTTTGGCAATCCCTTGTAGTTTTTTAGGTACCCTCAAGAAATGAGCCAGCAAATAGAGACCCAGATCGATGTAACCCTCACCGAGCGCAATCGTCTCAGCGCGCTCTTTCGTATCATCCTTGTAGTGCCTATGGTGATCTTTCTTTCATCTTTCACCCCGACAAATTTCAGTACTTGGGAGAGTGATTACTTGGCCATAGGTTTTCTGTTCATACCTGTGGCCCTGAGTCTTGTTGTCCGGCAGATCTACCCGAGCTATCTCTTAGCTTTCAATGAGGCGTTTTTATCCCTATCAACACGAGTAGATGCATACATATTTCTTCTCAGTGATGAGTACCCATCGATTGAAGAGAACGAGATTGTCAGCGTTACTTTTCCACTAGTTGATGCCAAGGCTCTAAATCGTTGGCTGCCACTTGTAAAGTGGTTATTAGCCATTCCGCTTTATATCGTGGGTATTTTCTATGCCATCTATGCCTTCTTCTTCCTGACTATTTTTGCCTGGTTTAGCATCTTATTCACGGGAAGATATCCACAAAGATGCGCTGAGGGTGTTGTAGGGGCCATTGCATTCTGGAACCGAACCCTTGGATATTCAATCCTGCTGGTAACGGATGAATATCCAAGTTTCTCTCTCTAAGGCATGATCCTTCATTCAGCTCAAAAAATGCGCCGAATCACTACGAAGATTGGCAAACTAGATAAGGAATTTGCACCGCTGATAGCTCGGCGACCACTGTGCACGATAGGAAGAAGTGAGCGCAGCGAAACAAACTTTGAATCACTAGTAAGTTCGATTATTTCCCAGCAACTTGCCACTAAAGCAGCTGAAACTATTTATGCCCGTCTGCGAGTTGCTTGCAAAGGTCGGATTACCGCCCGTAAATTAGAGTCATTATCTGAGAGTGAGCTCCGTGCAATAGGTATCTCTGGCGCTAAAACCCGCACGATTAAAGGATTATCTGCTGCAGTACTTGATAAAAGTATTCCAATCGAAAATATCGATGAAATTCATAAAGACGAAGAGATATTCGATGCCCTTACTTCACTCTGGGGTATTGGGCGATGGACCGTTGAAATGTTTATGATGTTTCAATTAGGGCGGCTCAACATCTGGCCGATCGGGGACTTAGCAGTTCGCCGGGGCTGGGATATTATCCACAAAAATACAGAAGAGATACTGCCTAAAACCCTAGACTCTAAAGGTGAGAAACTGCAGCCCTACCGTAGCGTCGCTGCCTGGTACTGCTACCAAGCCGTTCATGAGGCTCGTGGGTTGGAGCTTTAGATATCCTCAAGTATCAGTGAGACCGAATTAATGCACCAGCGCTCATCGGTTGGGACGTCATATCCCTCACCTTTGAAAATATGGCCTAAATGAGAACCACAGCCTGCACAACGTACTTCGGTTCGAACACGCGGAAAGAGCGAGCGATCCTCTATTAATTCAACGGCATCATCTGATGAGGGTGCATAGAAAGATGGCCAGCCACAGCCCGAATGAAACTTCGTCTCACTCTTAAAAAGCACCGTCTTGCATGCCTTGCATTTATAAATCCCGACTTTGTCAGTATCGGTGTATTCACCCGTAAATGGACGCTCGGTTGCAGCATTCCTCAGAACCTCATATGAGAGGCGATCAATTGTGGCTGCAAGTTCGCTCTCGTCAATCTTTACTGGATAGTTTTTTTCACTCACGCCAAGGCTCCTGCCGTTGGATATGGCACACCAGCGCTGGAGTGACAGTCATATCCATTTGGATTTTTGGCCAAATACTTTTGGTGATACTCCTCAGCTAAGTAATAGGTGATGCCTTCATCGCTCATAATCTCAGTGCTGATCTGATCTAATCCCTGTGCAGTAAGAGCTCTTTGATACACATCCCGAGATGATTTGGCACTCTCAAGATGAGCTGTGGTGTTGGCATAAATTGCGCTACGGTACTGAGTTCCGATATCTCCTCCCTGGCGATTCGGGGTAGTTGGATCATGCATCGTCCAAAACTCTTCCAAGAGGCGTTGATAAGTAATCTTTGAATCATCAAAAACCACTTCCACCATCTCGGCATGGCCAGTTGCCCCAGTGCAGACCTGCTCATAGCTTGGATTGTGAGTGCTGCCACCCATGTAACCCACAGATGTCTCTAAGACTCCAGAGAGCTGCCAGAAGCGACGTTCGGCTCCCCAGAAGCAACCAGTTGCGAAGTATGCCGTTGAGTTCATATCCCAATTCTTTCAGTTTCGTGAGTATTGTGCACGCGCTGATAACCTTGAGCCTGACATACCTTGTGAGCCCCCGTAGCTCAGGGGATAGAGCACCGCCCTCCGGAGGCGGGTGCACAGGTTCGATTCCTGTCGGGGGCACGCGCGATGGAACTCATCTCACACAATGGAAATATCTTTGCATTCATCCTTGTTATTACGACCAGAAGGCGAGAGAATAGGCGCCTTGCGCAGGCAAAAGTATGCGTACTACCAATGATGGTTTTAAGTAACTGTGCCTCGCCACAACGGGGCTAGAGGAGGCGTGCAGATGGATTGGCGACATAAATCGGCCTGCCGCGATGAAGATCCCGAGCTATTTTTCCCAGTCGGTAACACGGGCCCTGCAATTAGTCAGATTGAAGAGGCTAAAAAAGTCTGTCAGCGCTGCATTGTGAGAGAGCCATGCCTTGCTTGGGCACTTGAGAGTGGTCAAGATGCCGGTGTGTGGGGCGGATTATCTGAGGATGAGCGCCGCGCCCTCAAGCGCCGTGCAGCCCGTAACCGCGCACGCCTGCAGGAGCAACAAAACTCTTTTTAACTGGTAACGCTTCTCTCGAGTGGGAATCGCAGTGTGACCGTTGTTCCTAAATCTGACGAGGCGAGAATGAGGGTTCCCATCAACTCATTTTCTGTCAGGGTATGTACGATTTGTAAACCGAGATTAGATGATGTCGCTAATTCAAAATCCTCTGGTAGCCCGACTCCATCGTCGATAATTGTGATGACACACTCATTGCTATAGCGGGCAAGTTTGATTGAGAGTGTGGAGCCCTTCTCGGCTAACCCATGCTCAAGTGCGTTATGCATGAGTTCGGTGATCACCAATGCCAGGGGTGTTGCAAGTCGTGATTCAAGTGAGCCCATCTCACCCTCACGCACTATTGATAGCTCACCCATTCGTGGGCTCAGCTCAAGTGCATGTGTGATTAAAGTAGTCAGGACTGCGTCAAAGGCGACGTCATTTTCGCTACTGCTCGAGAGCGTCTCATGCACCAGTGCGATTGATGCAATTCTTCGCACGGCCTCATTAAGTGCCAAAGCTGCTCCTGGATCCTCGATACGCCTGGCCTGCAAACGAAGGAGTGCCGAGACAGTCTGTAGATTATTTTTGACCCGATGATGAATCTCGCGAATTGTCACATCCTTTGTCACAAGTTCACGATCGCGCCGACGTAACTCGGTCACATTTTGAAGCAAAACTATCGCACCAATTCGGTCAATTCCCGCAAGAAGTGGGAGTACCAATAAGTCAATTGTTGCGCCTTGATTATCAATTTCGACTCTACGCATCATCTTTCCAGTCAGTTGCGTACTAATACCCTCTTCATGTGCATGGGCTGATTTTCTGATGAGCACCTCTGACAACTCACTTAGCTTGTTGTTTTCAATCTCATTTTTCCAACCCATCCGACTAAAGGCAGATCGAGCATTCGGGCTGGCAAATGAGATCACACCATTGACATCAAGGCGAATTAATCCATCACCAACACGGGGAACCGGCTGAAGGATGAGATCTGGATCCTTATAGGGAAATGCTCCTTCTGCGACCATTCGGTAAAGAGCATGTGCGATCTCTCGATAATTAAGTTCAAGGGAGCCAGGAGAGCGCATCAAATCAGCGTTTCGATGGCGAGAGATGACGGCAATCACCGATCCATCGAAGAAGACCGGAATCGTCTCCTCTTTGATCATGAGTCCATCTATTTTTTCAGGCTCGGCGTCACGCATAATCTCTCCACTTGAGAGAGCCTGATCAATATTACTTCTAACCCCCCATGTAACCTCATCGCCAATCACATCATCGGCAAAGACCGTTGCAGCAGTGGTGGGGCGGATGTGTGCAATTGCGACATGACCTGTTGGCCATAGCTTCACATCTTTTCTGATCGGAACCCAGAGAATTAAATCAGCAAATGAGAGATCCGAGAGCAGCTGCCAATCTGAAACTAACTCTCGTAGGCGTTGAGCTTGATTAATTGTTATAGAGCTACGCCCATCAATTAGAGATTCAAATTCTGGCATCACTATCTCCAACTATCTATCTCTTGTGCAATCTCCTGCGTTGCAAACCAGACAAGTTCATCACTACCGTCATATGCCAAGAGAGCACATTGAACCTGCCCCCACATGATGGGGGCACTCAAAGTGATTGAGTTCCCGATGTTCTCACCACATTGGCTGGGTATGAGCTCAAGGGCTAAAACTAGGCCTGGGGCGCTGCTTGAACTCCGTAACTCTAACGATGAGGCACCGGCTAAAACTGAGAGAAGGTACTCGATCTCTTCTGCATCACAATCTGCATTCTCATCTAAAAAATCTGGCGTTGATGCAAAGACACAATCTTTTTCAAGGCCCTGGCTCGAAAGAAATCCCACAAGATCACCGTGACTGATAGGAAGGTATGCACGCATGCCGTAATGGTATTAGAAGTTAACGCACGAGCTCACTGGCTATTGCCGCTATAGATTTACGCAGGCCAGAGCGCTCATTGACCTCGATGAGAGTTGATTTCTGTGCCTGTGCAGCCGTGATTGCGCGGGTATCACGAGAGATCATGCGGACATTGCGGGGATGTAGTGGCGTCGTAATTGCTAGAAACTTGACCTCTTCCTCACTACCTTTGCGCCCTTGAGAGCGCATATTGAGTGTAAAACTCAGAGCACTTCGAATTGAGGTCTTCTGGATCAAGGAGGTGACCTGTTCTAAGCGATGAAGACCTAAGACATCAGGGCGGGCAATGACCATCAACTCATCACCTTGATCACATGACCATGTCGTCATCGTAGATGTCCATCGTCTATCAGTCAGACGATTAGATAGGCCAGAGATTGAGCCTAGATCGATAATAATATGATCAAATGACTGCGTAGCTTGATCCATAAATGTGTCAATTGAGAGCGCCTGCTCCTGGGAGATCTCAGCGATGGAGAGCGCCGGTGCAATCGAGCGCCAACCTGCCTCGCTTTGTAGATTGCGCACAGCGAGTAATGCAGCAATTGATGGTGCTCGAAAGTTTGCATCGATGAGCAGAGTGGCTTTTTCAACGATGCTTAGCTCCATAGCGATATTGATTGCCAAGGTCGTACAGCCCGTATAGCTACCAGCCGAACCAACTGCAAGCACCTGTGATCTACGGACTTGGCGTGAAAGTTGTGTGTTTTGGCGCAGCATAGGCGCACGTATATAACCTCGAACTAAACTGATTAAATCTGTGGTGGTAATTGGAATAGCATGGAGTTCGCCGAGTGATGCATCTTGAGTGATGTTATTAGAGAAACCAATAAGTTGCTTCACTTTTGGGGTCAAAGCATCTAAGCGCTCACGTGTGATTCCAGATAGATCTGGGGCAAATATCACAATCGCCGCACAGGCACTCTCCGGACTGCCTTTGATAAAACCCTCTAAGGCATCACTATCAATCGCACGAAAGATGACACTCCAACCCTGTGCGAAGAGCGTCCCAGCAACAAAGCTCTCGATTTCAGGATTTGCAATAGCGGTAATCACAGTTGGAAGCTCTAAATCAGACACGTGAGCGCACCACGACCAAGCGTCCATGTGTTGTCGCACTCAGGAGCCTGAGAACCTGGGTCTGCTCCACTGCAACAGTCAGTGATGTATCACCTCCAAAGTTTTTGCTCCGAGTATCAAAATTTAGAAGTGTGACTCCCCCTAAAATCAACACAGGATCCTCTTGTAACTCTCCATTATTACTATCCACTACCCAGTAGATATCTATACCTTCACCAGCTGATATCCCTGAGGCAATATCAGCGCCTCTGATGCTTAAAGGAACTGCACTCGCTGCTCCACCATCACGCCTTGAACTCACGCTCTTACTTTCTAGAATCTGACCCGGCGTGAGCATATTTGTCACTACCAAACCGAGAGGATCATCTGATTTCGCTAAATAAAGGGCTGCACTGGAATCTAAATCTAAATGCCGGAGTTCCAGATCACCTGTGTCGATCAGATGCCCTGGCACCATATCAACGAGGGCAACCCAGTACTCACTGCCTCGTTGAGAGAAACTAGCAAGAAAAAATGCAGAGAGAAATGAGGCGATAATGAGAGCGATTGCGAGTGGCGTGCGAGTACGTGAGGTGTCTTTTCTGAGTGTCATAGCGTGAACTCAAGGGTAATACTCAGAGAGATATTGGTTTTATCCACAATCACCCATAAGGATGAGTCAATCTCAGCACTCCGGTTGAGGAAAATACTTCAGTAACTCATAAACCTATCTCTATGACTACCAATCCCATCTATGACGTCCTACCCATATTCAATCAGATTACACTCACTACAATTTCAAGCGATGAGAGCGAAGATTGGCTTCACCCAGTTCTTGAGATTTTCAGGCCATGTCCTGCTCCACAACTTATTACACAGAGCCGGCTCTATCTCGTTCCTAGCGTATTTGACGATGAGTTTGATCCTGACTTTGCCCCTGAACCAACTTCAGCGCATGATCTACCTGATTTGGTTGAATGGTGCACGAATTTTGCGCGCAATATTGTGGAAATTTACGCAGGGCGCCGATCACCCACACAGCTGACTAAGCAGTTTCATCATCGTATATTCAATGAGTTAATCAAAAAATCTGGGAGCGAAAAAGAGGTGGGTAGGATCAGAAAAATTCATATAAGTGAACCTTTAGATGGGATCTGCGAAACTACCGTCACAGTCAGATATGGAGATCGCTTGCGAGCCCTGATCTTTAGATTCGAGGGCGTTGATAAACGCTGGCTTTGTACTGCCCTGACCTTGCTCTAATCAGCTCCATGGCAGCGCTTATATTTCTTTCCTGAGCCACAGGGACATGGCGAGTTACGTGAGACTTGACCAGAGGTGGTGACCCCAGATTGATCAGCTGCCGTGTATTGCAAGCCAGATGCTGGAAGTGGTTTTGCCTCAAGCCCAGCCCCTGTGAGCTCATTGCTCGAACTCTCCACCGTGACTTCAATATTGAAGAGAAGCCCAGCAATCTCCTCTTTTATCGCATCCATCATCGCAGAGAAGAGCTCGTAGCCCTCTCGCTGATACTCCACGAGAGGGTCACGTTGTGCCATCGCACGCAGTCCAATCCCCTCTTGGAGATAATCCATCTCATACAAATGCTCGCGCCACTTGCGATCTAATACAGAGAGTAAGACTTTTCGCTCAAGCTCACGCATGACTTCAACACCTAGGCTCTCCTCCCGAGCCGCATAAGCCTTTTCACAGTCTTGAATGATGTGTGCAGCCAGGAAATCTGCATCTAGAGCCGACCGTGAGCCAACTGTAGATATGAGTTCATCGGCAGTAAATGAGATTGGATAGATAGTCTTTATCGCCTTCCATAGAGTTTCTAAATCCCAGTCTTCGGCATATCCCTGTGAGGTTGCAACCCCAACGTATGCAGATAACGTCTCATTAACAAAATCAGCGACTTGATCCTTGATATCTTCTCCTTCAAGAACTAAACCTCGCTCGCCGTACACAACTTGGCGCTGACGATTCATAACATCGTCATACTTCAAAACATTCTTGCGCATCTCAAAATTCTGTGCCTCAACCTGAGTTTGAGCAGAGCGAATTGCATTACTCACCATCTTGGATTCAATCGGTTCATCCTCTGGAAGTCCAGCGACCGTCAAGAAACGCTCAACCATCCCCGAATTGAATCGACGCATGAGCTCGTCCTGCAATGAAAGATAAAAACGTGACTCACCGGGATCACCCTGTCTGCCTGAGCGACCACGCAGCTGATTATCAATACGCCGTGATTCATGGCGCTCGGTACCAAGAACGTAGAGGCCGCCAAGTGCAATCACTTCCTCATGTCCTTTCACAACAGCGGCTTGTTGGCGTGCAATCTCATCGGGCCATGCCGCTTCATAAGCCTCGGCATTATCTACCGGAGATATTCCTCGACGTTGAAGTTCGAAATCGGCCATGAACTCTGGATTTCCTCCGAGCATAATGTCGGTACCGCGCCCTGCCATATTTGTTGCAACAGTGACCGCTCCAAGCACTCCAGCGCGAGCGATAATCGAAGCTTCGCGCTCATGGTGTTTAGCATTTAATACTTCATGAGGTACACCAGATTTGCGCAGGAAGGCTGAGAGCTCTTCGGATTTCTCAACACTGACGGTACCGACCAAAACTGGCTGACCTTTACGATGCTTCTCAACGATATCTGCCGTAACGGCTAAGAATTTCCCAGCCTCTGATTTATAAACTAAATCTGCCTGATCCATACGGACCATATCGCGGTTAGTTGGGATTGGAACAACACCGAGCTTGTAAATCTGATAAAACTCAGAGGCCTCGGTCATAGCAGTACCGGTCATACCCGATAGTTTGGAGTACAGGCGGAAATAATTCTGCAAAGTAATCGTAGCTAAGGTCTGATTCTCATCTTTGATCTCAATACGCTCTTTTGCTTCAAGGGCTTGGTGTAGGCCCTCGCTGTAGCGCCGTCCAGCCAACATCCGACCAGTGTGCTCATCTACGATTAAAAGCTCGCCATTCATCACCACATAATCTTTGTCACGCTTGAATAACTCTTTGGCACGTACAGCGTTATTGAGGTAGCCAATCATGGGTGTATTTGCAGCCTCATAAAGATTGCCAATCTGCAGTAACTCTTCCACCTTTGTGACGCCATCTTCCAAGATACCAATTGTCTTTTTCTTCTCATCTACTTCGTAATGGGTATCACGCTGCAGTTTGCCGACATAATTTGCGAACTCGACGTACCACTTTGTTGCCTTATCGGCTGGCCCGCTGATGATCAATGGAGTGCGAGCCTCATCGATTAGAATTGAGTCGACCTCATCAACTACTGCAAAGAAATGGTCTCGCTGGACGCACTCTTCAAGCGACCAAGCCATATTATCGCGCAGATAATCAAAGCCAAATTCATTATTTGTTCCATATGTAATGTCGGCTAGATATGCCTCACGTCGCTGCGCAGGATTCATGTTGGCAAGAATGACTCCTACTTTTAACCCTAAGAAACGATGTACACGCCCCATCCACTCACTATCTCGCTCTGCTAGATAATCATTTGTGGTGACGACATGCACGCCACGTCCAGCCAATGCATTGAGATAAGAGGGAAGTGTTGCAACGAGAGTCTTACCCTCACCCGTGCGCATTTCGGCGATATTTCCGCGGTGTAGAGCGGCTCCACCCATTATCTGGACGTCATAATGGCGCTGGCCCAGGGTTCGCTTGGCCGCTTCACGGACAACTGCAAAGGCTTCGGGCATGAGTTCATCTAGGCTCTCGCCCTCGTTATATCGCTTCTGCAGCACAGTGGTCTGTGCGCGAAGATCCAGATCAGAGAGTTCGCTCATACGAGCTTCTTGCTTGTTGACAGCGGTAACTACCTTGCCAAGCTCGCGTAGAAGGCGGCCTTCACCTGCACGCAAAATCCTGTCAAAAAACGCTGGCATCGCTGGGCCCTCTCGAACATCGACTCGAAATCAACCCCCCTATCGTAGAGGCTGAGCAAGGCAGGCGGTAACCGCGGCAATGGGGTTGAAACCCGCACTCCTCAAGGCTCTGGCCGCTTCATGCAAGGTCGCTCCAGTTGTAACTACATCATCGATGAGAATGAGATCCCCTCGCGGATATGCACCTCTCTTGAGAGCAAATGCACCCGCCATGTTATGAGCGCGCGCAGTTGCATCTAGACCACTCTGATCCCGCACTCTGCGAGTAAGTTCTAGAGAGTCACTCAAAGGCAATCCAGAGCGCTGTGCAACGCTCTTCGTAATGTCAACGATAAAACTACGACCGCGGCGGCGGCGAGCAGATGGTGAGGAGGGAATAGGAACAAGACGGATATTATGATTGACAAAGTCAGCCTTTATTAAGACATGGGTAATGGCATTAATTATTAAATTATCAGCTCCTTTTAGACCATTTTCTTTTGAGGCAAGAATTATTCTGCTTGCCGTCGATGAATACGGCACTGCTGAGTGGACATTTAACTGTGAAATATGTGTCTTGTAATAATGAGGATGCCAATCGTACCGACAGTTTGAACAGATTGAGAGACCAAGTGCAGCGCAACCAAAGCACCTAGTTGGAAAGAGAAGTTGATTCAAGGAATCGAAGAAGGGCATCACCCAAGGTTAAATCTAAATACTTAGGGGCCGATCTAGTTGTGGAAAAATTATTTATGCATCATCAGGTTGTAACTTAATCAATCGCGTGAGAGCTCCAGCCGAGGCAAGACGCGGAAGTGATAAAACAAAGTGGGCTCCTCTACCTGGTCTGCCCCACGCCTCAAGCTCACCATGATGCAAACGAGCATCTTCGAGCGCGATAGATAACCCAAGTCCTGTACCACCCCGCATCCGTGCTCGTGACGGATCTGCCCGCCAGAATCGGTCAAAGACTCGATTCAAATCGGATTCATCCAAGCCGATACCATAATCACGCACGCCTATCGCCACGTCTTGATCACTTGCAATGATTGAAATTGAAATTGGTTTACCTTCAGCATGATCAATTGCATTAGAAAATAAGTTGCGCAAAATGCGCTCAACTCTGCGGATATCTGCCTGAATTATTATGGAGTCTGCAAGTGAGTAAATTCGTAACTGCGTTGATCGCTCGATCGCAAGAAGAGCCAGATCCTGGGCGCTACGCTGGAGTAGCGTAACGATGTCAAAGTCAGTGGTTTCAAGGACAGCAACCTCTGCATCAAAGCGACTAATTTCAAGTAAGTCTTCGAGTAAGCGCTCAAATCGATCTAGCTGAGCCACCATGAGCTCGGCACTCCTAGCGATAGTGGGATCAAAGCCTTCACGCGCTGTATTGATGACCTCTGATGCCATACGTAGAGTTGTGAGGGGGGTGCGTAGCTCATGCGATACATCGGATACGAATCGCTGCTGAACTTGTGAGAGATTCTCAAGACGAGCAATCTGTTTTTCGAGAGATTCCGCCATCTCGTTGAATGACTCTCCTAACCTTGCTATCTCATCTTTGGAGCGCACGTCCATACGCTGAGAGAAATCGCCCGTTGTGAACTGGTTGGCGATAGCGGCCGCTTGTCGTACTGGACGGACTACCTGCCTGACCACTAACCAAGTTATAAAACCAATCAAAACAATCAAAAATAATCCAGTGAGAAACAGATAACTCTGAATCAGATTAAGTGCGGCATTTTGACTCACAAGAGAGTAAAGGATGTACATCTCGTACTGTCCCGCATTTGGAATTAATACTTTCTGACCGATGGCCAAACCAGGAATTCGTGCTCCACTGGTATATTGAATTATCACATTACTAACAGCCAAGTCAGGGCTTGTGCGCACCTTGGTACTAAAAACCTCTGAGATAGAATTTGGGTCAACTGAGTTTGAAGCTATCTCATAGTTAAGTTCTCTGGAATTTCCAGAACTTCGCAAAAAGATCACTTCTCGAGCATTTTCATTCGTTGTTAGCGATGTTGCTGCACTGACTACATCATCAATTACTTTTCTGACTGCTGCTTCTTTTTCACCCTGAGCCAGGATAAGCCTGTACTCAGCATTAAAGATGGTCGAACGTGCTTCAACCATCGATGATTGAAGATTCACACGCTTAATACCCTTAGATAACTGCGAATTGAGGGCAGATCCAGCGATAAAAATAACCCCTAGGCAGAGTGTGAGAGTTGAAATAATTACCTTCGGAGCTAGGGAGTTGCGAAATAATGAAAACTTGTAGTTCACTATTTACGAACCTCCCGTAACTCCCGCTTTATAACCAACACCACGCACTGTCACGACAATCTCTGGCCGCTCAGCATCGTGTTCAATTTTCGCACGCAATCTCTGGACATGAACGTTCACTAATCGCGTATCGGTGGAGTGGCGATATCCCCAGACCTCGCTGAGTAGTGCATCACGTGAGAAAACCCGTCCTGGCTCTCTGGCAAGGGCTACCAATAAATCAAATTCAAGGCGTGTCAGTGCAATCTGTCGACCAGCACGCGTTACCTGATGGGCGGAGACATCAATTGCTAGATCCAAGACGGTGAGCAGAGCTGAAACATCGGTATTGGTACGGCGCAGGCGAGTGCGGATTCGTGCTACGAGTTCGGAAGGGTGCTTAAAGGGTTTCACCATGTAGTCATCGGCGCCGGCTTCAAGGCCTTGCACCACATCGCGTGAATCACCCTTTGCGCTGAGCATGATGATTGGAACCATTGATTCTGCGCGAATCAGCCTGCACACTTCGATTCCATCTAGTCCTGGCAACATGACATCTAGGAGGACTAAATCTGGAGGATTATTTCTAAAGACATCCAGCACTTCATCACCACGAGTTACAAGGTCAACATCGATTCCTGCTCCAGTTAAAACGATTCCGAGCATCTCGGATAGGTCTTGGTCATCATCGACGACCATAACCAAAGTCATTAGCTACCGTGCTCCCAAGAGTTTAGATACATATCCTGTGCAGGTGTGAGTGTATCGATACGCCCACCCATGCTAATGAGCTTGAGGCTTGCAACTTCCTTGTCGATATAGGAGGGAACATCATGGACGCCAGGCTTGAGATTTGCCGCCTCTTTGACAAGGTATTCAGCTGTTAGCGCCTGATCCGAGAAGGACATATCCATGACCGATGCTGGATGGCCCTCTGCAGCACCCAAGTTAACTAAACGTCCCTCTGCAAGAAGAAGAAGGCGCCGACCGTCGGCAAGTACATACTCGTCGGTCTCGTGGCGCATCTTTACATTCTTGCTCTTTGAATTCTGCTCTAGCCAAGCGACGTCGATCTCAATATCAAAGTGCCCAGAGTTGGCCATGATGACCCCATCCTTCATGACCTTGAAGTGCTCCTCGCGAAGCACGTCACGGTTACCTGTAACGGTAATGAATACATCGCCGATTTTCGCAGCATCAATCATTGGAAGGACACGGAAGCCCTGCATCATGGCATCAAGTGCCTTGGTTGGATCGATCTCAGTGATAATGACATCTGCGCCCATTCCCTTAGCGCGCTCTGCAACTCCCTTTCCACAATAACCAAATCCAGCAACCACCACAATGCGTCCTGCAATGAGATAGTTGGTTGAGCGGAAAACGGCATCGAGTGTTGATTGCCCAGTTCCATAGCGATTATCAAACATGTGTTTAGTATCTGTGTCATTAACTGCAATCATTGGAAATAGAAGCGCACCATCTTTTGCCATCTGATTCAGACGGATGACACCAGTAGTTGTCTCCTCGCATCCACCGGTAATATTGGCAATCAACTCCTTGCGAGTCGTATGAATTGTGTTCACAAGGTCACAACCGTCATCAAATACCTGGTGAGGCGCGATATCTAGCGCGGCATTGATGTGGCTGTAGTAGCCATCGCGGTCGACTGCGTGGCGGGCAAATACAGAGATTCCATATTCGTGAACAAGGGCAGCTGCAGTGTCATCCTGAGTTGAGAGCGGGTTCGAGGCACACAGTGCGATGTCGGCGCCTCCAGCTTTCAAAACGCGCATCAGGTTCGCAGTCTCAGCCGTCACATGCATACACGCTGCAATCCGAACGCCGGCAAATGGCTGTGACTTTTCAAAGCGCTCACGAATCTGAGCTAATACAGGCATATTACGCTCTGCCCACTCGATTCTCTTTCGGCCATCAGATGCTAAGGCTGCATCGGCGATGTCATGGCGTGGAAGGGTTGCAGTAATTGGTGGGTTCACGAAAAGCTCCTCTTAGGCTCGAATCAGTAGGAGCCTAGATTACTGCTCTTTAGCCTAAAGCGAGCAACGAGAGAAGCTCATCACGTAGCTTATTCATGGCTGTAGCCGTCTTTGCCTCAACGTTGAGGCGCAGGAGGGGCTCGGTATTGGATGCTCGCAGGTTGAACCACCAACTCTCACCAATCACGCTGAGGCCATCGAGATGATCTACTTCGACGAGGGTGCGCGTTGAGAATATCTCCTCAACGCGAGCCATAACCGACTGTGCCTCACCCACCGTGAAGTTAATCTCGCCGCTGCAGACGTAGCGCTGATAGGGCTTCAAAATCTCTGACATCGATTTCTCGCTCTCACCGAGGGCTGCGATTGCATGAAGTGCGGCAAGTGCTCCAGAGTCTGCGCGCCAGAACTCTTTGAAATAAAAGTGACCAGAGTGCTCGCCCCCAAAGATCGCACCGCTCTTAGCCATCATCGCCTTGATATAGGAGTGTCCAACACGACTTCGAAGTGCTATCCCACCGTTTTCTTGGATCACCTCAAGAACTGCACGCGATGAGATGAGGTTGTAGATGATCGTTGACCCCGGGCTCTTGACCAGCTCTCGATGGGCAATGAGTGAGGTTAGATCCGATGGGTTTATAGCGACACCATTTTCATCAACGAGGAAACATCTATCGGCATCGCCATCAAAGGCAAGGCCCAAATCCGCCTTATGTGTTTTGACCGCCTGCTGTAAATCCCGAAGATTCTTTGAATCTATCGGATTTGCCTCATGATTAGGGAAGCTGCCATCGAGCTCGTAATACATGGGAATTACAGTGCAATTAAGCCTTGAGAAGATTGCAGGAGCAGTGTGTCCAGCCATTCCATTACCAGCATCTATCACAATCCGCAGTGGACGAATCGAATCAAGATTAACAAGGTTGAGTAAGTGATCTACATACTCCTTGAGCATGTCACGCTTGTTTTCAACTCCAACTGAACGGATTTCAATCGCAGAGCCTTGGCGAACAAAGCCCTCAATAGTGCGAAGGCCTGAATCTTGTCCAACTGGACGTGCATTACTTAGACAGAGTTTTATACCGTTATAGGCCGCTGGATTATGGCTAGCTGTGAACATGGCACCCGGCAAGCCGAGTTTTCCAGATGCAAAGTACAACATGTCAGTTGAGGCAAGGCCGATTCGTATGACATCTAGCCCCGTAGATGTCACGCCAGCAGAGAAGGCATCGGCAAGTGCAGGTGATGAGGGGCGCATATCTTGAGCCACAACGACCGTTGCCGGTTCGCGCTCTTGCTGTACAAAGCGAGCAAAGGCCAACCCTGTTGCAAAGCTAAAATCAGGTGTTATCTGCGAATCGACTAATCCTCGAATATCGTAGGCCTTGAAAATATCGGGGACAGAGTTCATACATAGATTCTACGTCGGTACGGCGCGCAAATGCCCTCGGCGACCGATACGAGCCTGTGCACCATCACTTTTCACTATCTCTTGCGTATCAGGAGTTGCAAGTGCGACTTCGCGCACCGCATCGGCGATGGCCATAAGATCATCCTCTGATGGTCCGTGAGCATCACCTGAAATCTCTTGCTTAATTACGCTCCAGCCATGTGGCACTCTTAATCGCTCACCATGCATCACACATAGATCGTATGCATGGGGTTCACTAAAAGATGCAAGAGGTCCAACAACGGCCGCGGACTCGGCATAGATGTATGTCAGGGTCATAGTGGCAATTGAGCGACAACCCACCCGAGAGCAGCCGCGCCCCAACCGTGCATGTGAACTCATACATGAAAGATTAGTGGGCTAGGCCGCTCTTCTTTGGGATTGTCATGGATTTAATACTCGAATGTTTGCACGAGGAACTTCAACCCTCGTTAAAATACTTCCTGGAGTGATAGGTAGAAACCCGTAACCATTCTCTGATACAACGAGTGCTCCAGCAAAGGTATTGACACTAGTTTTGAGTATGGCAAACGAGCGAACGGCATCTGGGACCCGCCAGGTCGCGATATCACTCCCCTTGATCGCAGTTAGAACCTTCTTGCCATTGATGAAAGTCATCTCGACTTTTACGGCAATCGAGTCAGAGGCAAAGACAATCACAGGGGCAAGGCCAGTAATCGCCATCGCCATTGGTACCAGTGCCGGTGTCGGCGTGCTCCACACAAAGTCTCTGCGATTATTTACAGTCACAGTTGATATTACTGCTGCGACGATTGGCTCATCAGATTGAATGCGAACCGCGAAGGTCTTGGAAGAGATCTTTGGAGAGATTGAAAACTCACTCACGATTCCTGCTGAAATGTTTCGTGAGCCAAATCCGACTGGTACAAAGCTTCCATCAGAGGATATGAGCTCGAGAGTAAAGTTGGCACCCGCTTGCGATGGTGTCAAGATACGTAATGTATGCGAGCTCTGAGTTTTTTGACCTTTCTTTGGAGGCTGATTTGGAATCGCAGGAATCACTAGGGTCGTTGACGCTGTGGTAATTGGGTTAACGAAGTCACCACCTAAACTCTTCAGACCAGCACCACGTTCATCGATCATAAATGCATTGATTCTTCCCGAGCGCGCCACAACTTGAACAGTCAGCGACTTGTCACCCGTTGCTAATGCATCGAGTTTGAGGAGCGAATAACTCTTAGACTTGAGGTTGATGGAGAGTTGAGGCTGTTTCCCATTTTCAGAGTAGGTCTGCACATCAACGATGGCCTCGCTCAAACCACTATTAATTACGATCAGACGTCCTCGAGTGGTCACATCTGAACTTGCACCTACAAACCACTGTGATGATGCAGGACCAGAACAGATTGCACCCCCTGCCCAACTACCTGCACGGCTCTGCCACACAACCGGTGTGACACCTTTTGCCGAGACTATAACGACATCTTTAGCGATAGGAAAACGAAGAGCATTGAATGGAATCGTTTTAGTGCGGGCGGCTTGGAGTCGTTGATACTGAGTCTTTCGCGAGGATAGAGATATCTGAGAGGAAAGACCACTCAATGTTGGCGGACACACAACCGCTGGATACGACTCTGAATAGCCCAAACCCTTTGTGGTCGCAGTCAGAAGCGTTGCTATGGTGAAGCACAGGCCTAGGGCGAGGATCGCCGTCAGTGCCCGCTTCATGCCAACTCCTTCTCAGAGATCTCACGCTTTCGTCGCCCTGCAGGCGCGGCTAAGACGAGCACAAGAGTCCATGTGATTACTTCAAAAGAGAGCCAAGCTCGACGGATCGTTCCATCGTGAATAAGTGAGATTTCACCAGATTGCGTTGCAGTGAATAGTGGAAGACCCTGCTCATTTCTTTCACGATCCAACCGATAACCGTTTGCAAGAATCTGCCACGAGCGATCAAAACTCTCAGTCAATAAAACTCTTCCAGGTGTTGTAACGGTTGTGCGTGCCCCGACCTCTCCAGAATCAAGAAGTTCGCGAACACCATCCTTACTTACAAAGATCAATCGTCCAGTGACTCCTGCAACGCGCCAAACAACCCCAGTTGATGTCGCAGATACTCGGGTAAAGCCTCCAAGGCCATCAATGGTCCTGATAATGTTTCGATCAAATGGTAGTTTTACAAAGACATATTTGATCCCATAATCTGCAAATGTTTTGCTACTTGAGATTCCAGAGCCATCAATGAGGGCTTGGGCTGCGACCACAATCTCTTTAGTCTGCCGCGGAGCCACATCTGGCTCACCCAAGGAAATATCTTGACCACGTGAGATGTAGTACTGAATACTCTTTGCACCACTACTTCCAACGTTGCGAAGTACGAGTGTCTTTGTATCTCTTTCTACACTCAAAAATGCTGGCATCACGGTAGATCTACTACTTTGAACTGGCGATGTCGCCCCAGCAGTAACAGACCATCCAACGCAGAGAATCGAGTACAGAGCGGTGATAAAAAGTAATAGTGCTGCCAAAACATGTCTGTAGTGGAAGTTACTCGAGACCAAGACTGCTCGAAGGCGATCAAGAATTACGACTCCTGCTGCGATAGCCGCCAAAGTTGCGCCCACTAATAACGTCCCCGTCCACACCCGCGCACGTCCTGCATCACCATGAGTCGCGATAGAAAATGCTGAAAGAAGAAGCGCTACCGATAAAAAGCCCGAGCCATAGAGGGCAATGACTTTAGCCTTGCTCGTTGAGAATAATGCCAGCACAAGGATGAGGAGAAGCGGACTGATCAACCACCATGGCAATGAACCGTCACCACCTGGATTTCCAAAGAGTACGACATGGGCCACGCCGCCAGGCACGGATAGTCCAGGCTCACTCAAAAATCTCGAGGGTATGAGTAAAGCCTCAAAAGAGTACGGTGCGGTGAGAATAAAAGGTGCAAGTAAAAGTACCGAGCGCTTATAAATACGGTCTAGAAGAACTGGTCTGTCCGTGGATAGCTCTTGATAGTCCCCGACTAGTGCAAAGGCCACAAGCCCCAAACAAATGAGAAAGGCTACGAGGGTGAAAGAGTAAAGCAGTGCGACGAGTAGAACTCCTGTGAAAATCTGCCGCCAAGAATGCAGATTAATTCTCCTCCAATTATTGATAAGAATAGGAATCTGTGGGGCAATGATGAGAATAACAACCGTCGCTAATCGACCCGAGTTCACGGAAGCGATTGCCACGGGTGAGATTGCATAAATAAAGCTCGCTGGCACGCTAATCCAGGCATTGCGTGTCAATTTTCTCAAAAGAGTGAGTGCCGACCACATCATCGCCAGTGGAGCGGTGAGAAATATGAGAGTGAGCAGCAACGGTACTTTTCCAAAGAGCAAGCTAGCCAGGATTGCAAGCAGCGCCATCCAGAGAGGAGATGCCGAAGAGCTACCCATTCCGACTTGGTGCCATGATTCGAAATAACTGCGCCACAAATCACGGGCCCCGCTTGGGGATGCAGGTAGTGCGCCACCGATTATTGAGCCCAACCTATTTCGAGATGCGATCAATGTGAGAACCGCTAGTAATAAAAAGCCTATAACCTCTGGTTTTCGTAGCATAGAGAACCTACGCGATCCCTTAGTAGGCATAAGAAGATCATCATCTTCAACTGATTCGAGCACGGATGATTGCATGGAGGAATCTGAAAATATTCGTAGACGAATAGACTCAAAAAAGCCTGCAGAAAAAAGCCTGAACTGTGACCATCGTGGTGGAATATATGCAGCGACCACTCTAGATGAGACAAATCGATGAGTCTTGCGTTCTTTACGTGCTTTGATAATTATCCCGGGCTTTGCGAGCAGAGTTGCAACTGCTAAGAGCTCATCGCCTGCATATCCAGGAAGCTTTGCGAGTAAATAGCCGATTGAACGCGCCATAGCAGAGCCAAGAAGTTGAATGCAAAGCCAAGGGATGACCCACCATGATGAGTTTGCAAGAAGTACATAAGCGGCGTTGCGACGATCCAGTAAAAGTGGGCGACGTAAGAGAGCTCCATCTACATCGATGCTGCGCCGCTCAGTTGCCGCCGCTTGCGCATGGTAGATAACCGCCGATGTTGCCACAATTATCGTGTGACCCGCTACGCGTGCACGCCAACCGAAATCAACATCATCACGGAAAAGCGTGAGATTTTTATCAAATCCTCCAATCTCTTCAAAGATATCTCTTCTAATCAATGCTCCAGCCGTACTTACTGAGAGAACATCATGGACTCCATCACGTTGGCCTTGGTCGTATTCGAGTGGCTCTAATCCAGTCCATCTCGCTCCATTACCTGCGATGCTGATGCCTACCTCAAGAAGATGGGTTTGATCATGCCAGCCCAGAAGTTTTGGACCGACCATGGCAACTTGTGGACGATCATCGATTGCGTTTAAAAGGAACTCAAGGGCAGTTGGTGCCGGTGCACTGTCATCGTGAATCAACCAAATCCATTCAATAATATCGGTGCGTGGTTTTGATAATGAATCAACACCAATCGAGATAGCTTGACCAAAGCCACAATCCCGTGCCGCAGCGATTGTTGGAATTCTCGCTGATTTTAATAACTGCCGCGATGTATCGTGAGAATCTGTATCGACTGCGACAACGTGGTCAACGGTCCTAGTCTGAGATGTGAGAGCTGCAACGGTTTTTGGAAGCCACAATTGTCCATCGTGTGTAACGATGATTGCACTAACGCGGTGTCGATCTACTCCGGCTTGTGCAGCCATAGCTCTAACCTTTGAGGTGGGGCGTGCTTAGGCAGTGCGACGCTTGAGGCGGCGGCGTTCACGCTCTGAGAGTCCGCCCCAAATTCCAAAACGTTCGTCATGGGCGAGGGCATATTCAAGACACTCTGCACGAACATCACAGGACAGGCATACACGCTTTGCTTCACGGGTAGAGCCTCCTTTTTCAGGGAAGAAGGCTTCGGGATCGGTTTGAGCACATAGTGAGCGCTCCTGCCACGATAGTTCGAGATTCTCTCCACTTGCGAGGGTTATTTTAGGACCAGATGTGGGGGAGTTGGTGGCTTCAGGTCGGATCGGCATACCGATTCTCCTTAGGTAGCTGTAGAACTCATTCCTGATGAAAGAGCCGTAATTAATATCAAATTACACGCGTGTAAGTCGCATATGTCAAGTTCTAGGCAGGTTCTTATGGAGCAAATCTCTGTAATTTAGGCAGGAATCGAGAGAAATTCAGTATCTGTGACAAATTGCGCAGAGATTTTGGCATTTTCATCGATTCGAGCACCTGATGCAATGTATGAATCGAGAATCGTGGCTCCTCTACCGATAATCGCTCCAGCCTCGATGATTGAGGCCGAGACATGGGCACCCGCTCCAATAGATGCACCGCTGCCAATACAGGATCCACAATCGATGATCGCACTGCTATCCAGACTGGCCGATGCCATGACTAAGGAGTGCTGATCATGGCGCAAAATATCGGCCAACTTCAATGCCGATGCATCGGCGATACCTGTCACTAAATCTCGAGAGCCCTGAAGCAGAGCCTTGGGTGTTCCGATATCGAGCCAGTAAGAGTCATCGAGGAAAGCACGTATTTTCCTGCCGCTATCAATGAGTTCGGGGAAAGTTTCACGCTCCACACTCACGACTCTATGGCCAGGAATCGCCTTAATAATCGCAGGATCGAATATATAGCAGCCCGCATTGATGGTATTTGAGATTGGTCGTTCCATTTTTTCTAGGAATGCAATGACTTGACCTAATGAATCTATCGACACACAGCCATATGCGCGAGCATCTTCCACACTTGTCACATGGATAGTCACGTCAGCGCGATTAGATTCATGTTGACGAATTTGCTCAGAGAGATCATGTGAACTCAGGACGTCTCCATTTAAAACTACTATCGAGTCATCTGTCCCTAATAACTGCGCAGCATTGGCGATAGCACCTGCCGTACCCAAGGCAGAGTCTTCGACGGCATAGAGTAGTTTCATCCCCCATTTGGAGCCATCCCCAAAGTAAGGGGTGAATAATTCAGAGAGATACGATGTTGCCAGCACCACGGTTGTGATTCCTGCTTTTCGTGCCATTGCTAGTTGATGTTCCGTTACAGGTAATCCTGCAACCGTGAGCATAGGCTTAGGCGTGTGCTTCGTTAATGGCATCAGCCGAGTGCCCATGCCGCCAACCAAAAGAATCCCAACGGCCATCGTTTTAAGCCTTTAAACGCTCAACCGCTTCGCTGATGTGGGCATCAGTAGCGGTCATTGCTAGACGGATAAAACGTGCACCATCTTGTCCATAGAAGCTCCCTGGTGTCGCCAAGATTCCACGCTGGGCTAACCACTCAACACTTGTCCAGGCATCTTCATCGCGTGTACACCATAGATACAAACCCGAGTTACTAAACTCGACGCGGAATCCTGCGCCCTCAAGTGCAGGACGAAGCACATCACGTCTTGTGTTATAGCGTGCACGCTGAGCGGCAACATGCACATCATCACCAAGTGCAACTGTCATAGCTTTTTGGACGGGTAGGGAGACCATCATTCCCGCATGTTTACGAAATTCACGAACTTGGGCAACAAGGGCACTGTCACCGACGATGAAAGCGGCGCGATAGCCAGCCATAGATGAACGCTTTGATAATGAGTGCACTGCCAATATGTTTCTATTATCTGCACTTGTTTGAGAGAGAATCGAAAACGATGTGGCACTGTGATCGAACTCGAGATAACACTCATCAGAGACTAAAATTGCATCGGCCCTTCGTGCCCAGGCAATCACCTGTTGAGCCTCGGTGAGAGAGTGGACTCGGCCCGTAGGGTTCGATGGAGAGTTAAGCCATGCTAAGTCAGCGGTGGGCCAATGAGTTGCATCAATCTCAACAGGGATCGACTGTGCCCCAGCGATCAATGCGCCAACGTGATAGGTCGGATATGCGATTTTTGGAATCAGAACCTTCTTTGACTCCAGAATTGTTGGAAGCCAAGCCACTAACTCTTTGGAGCCAATTACTGGAAGCACATCAAAATCACCCGTTGCACCTAAACGATCTGTGGCCCACTTTTTAATCGCTGTGCGAAGCTCAGGGGTTCCGGCCGTCAATGGATAGCTAGGAGAGTTCGATGCCTCTTGAAAGGCCTTTTGAATAAAATCTGGAGTTGGATCAATTGGCGTACCTTGGGATAGATCAATGATTCCCCCGGAGTGTGCACGGGCAATCTCACCAAAGGGGGCTAATGCATCCCATGGAAAATCTGGGAGCCGCGTGCGCAAAAGTACTTACTCACTCTTAGGAGCAAGAGCGGCTATCTGTGGGTGATCGCCTTGCGTGGGGCCCATCTTGGCCGCGCCACCTGGAGAGCCAATCTGAAGAAAAAACTCTGTATTGATCTTTAGAGAGTCTTTCCATTGGGCAGGCACATCATCCTCATAATAAATCGCTTCAACGGGACAGACGGGCTCGCAGGCCCCGCAGTCGACGCACTCATCGGGTTGGATATATAACATCCGAGAGCCCTCATAGATGCAGTCCACAGGACACTCTTCGATGCAGGATTTATCTTTCACATCGACACACGGCTCTGCGATTATGTAGGTCACGATTCTTTCCTCCAGTTTGACTATTTCTATGTGCCAATTCTAATCGTATCGGGTGGTGACGCGCGATATTGAATCAAGGGATTATCGTTGGCCTATGGTGGGAGAGCTTGAGGGTCGATTTATACCCTTAGTCGGCAAGCGAGTGACTATCCGCTTGCACGAGCCTGGTGGGGGTTTCCGCGATATCGTCGGGATTCTTGAGAGCACAAACTCCTTACGCAATCGCCATGGCCAACTTATAACTTTCTCTCATGATGAGATCTTTATCTGGAGAGAAGTGATCGCTACACCATGACACTTTCGATCTATGACACTCTGACTCGCACAGTCAGGCCCATCGGCACGACTAATGGTCGCGCCAATATCTATTGCTGTGGGCCCACCGTATATCGCGATGCCCATGTCGGGAATCTGCGAACTTTCGTCCTGAGCGATCTCATCCGCCGGACTATTGAACTCGCTGGCGGCAGGGTCGACCTTGTTCAAAACATTACGGATGTGGGCCATATGTCTGAAGATGTGATTGGACAGGACAAGATGCTCTCCCAAGCTCAGACCGAAAAAAAAGATCCCTTTGAGATCGCTCAGATGTATGAGGAGCACTTTCATAGAGATTTAGCGCTTCTAAACGTTAGGCCGGCAGATAAATATCCACGTGCCAGCGAATCGATCGAATTGATGATCGAAATGATCACCGATCTGATCAACAAGGGCTTTGCCTATATCGGTAGCGATCAAACGGTCTACTTTGATGCTCAAGCATTTGAGGGTTACGGGCAGATCAGCGGTAATCGCTTGAAAGATCTCAAACCAGGCCATAACTATGAATACACAGATGAGGGTGGAAAACGCTTTCATGCAGACTGGGCACTCTGGAAATACGCCGGTGCACGCAGCGAAATGATCTGGGACTCACCATGGGGCGCTGGCTTTCCAGGCTGGCATATCGAGTGCTCAGCGATGTCTATGCATTTTTTGAATAAACATGTTGACATACACATTGGTGGTATCGATCTGCGCTTTCCCCACCATGAAAATGAACGGGCTCAATCCGATGCCACTCTTGGCGTTGAAACCGTTGATTTATGGGTACATGGTGAGCATCTTTTGTTCGAAGGGCGCAAAATGTCAAAGAGTTCGGGAAATGTTGTCCTGGTCTCTGATCTTATTGTGCGAGGTTTAGATCCTTTGGCTGCACGATTATGCTTTTTAGAAAACCGGTTCCGCTCACAAATGGATCTGACTTGGATCTCACTCGAGAGCGCTCACTCAACATTAGGTAGGTGGCGCAAAAAAATGATCCAATGGGGAGATTCAGAGGAGATACTGAAGGATAGTGAGTTCCTCAGTGCGATGGAGAGTGATCTTGATACACCCCGGGCACTACAGCGAATACGAGCAATAGAAAAAAATGTTGAGATCAGTGATGCTCAAAAGCGGGCCAGGTTCTTGTACGCCGATAAGGTCCTAGCCTTGGATTTATCGCGAGCCCCTGTGGTGAAAGAGATTTCAAAGGAGCAGCAGAGCCTTCTAGATGCACGTTTGATTGCCCGAAATGAACAGCGATGGAGTGAGAGTGATAGTTTGCGCAATGAGTTGGAGACTACTGGTTTAGAGATTAGTGATGGCAAAGACGGGCAAAGTTGGAGTTGGCGCTAAGCAGGGAGCAACACGGCAAGAAGCAAGATAAGAAATCCACCATTGATGAGCGAGACCCCAACGGCAGTACCTTCAATAAGGTACTCATCACTTACTCCAGGAAAACCAGCTCGAAGAACTACGAGCAGCCATGCAAAGCTTGCAATGATTCGAAGGTTGCGGCCACCCCAAATTCTTCCGATACTCCAGACTCCGGCACACGTGGCCGCAAGACTCAGAAATAGTCCCAATGGTTTTAACGAGCCATGCAGAAAGACTGATCCAGCTCCCAAAGCAGATCCCAATAAAATCGAGTAGATAAAACGCATCAGAGAGTGATCCCTGAGGTGAGATCAATTTCGCGCGAATTGCCATCGAATGGTGGAGATTTCTCACCACGCACTAACGTGTAATACTCCTGACCCCAGATCGCTAAGCCCAAGTTATCGGATAGCGCAAAGAATGGACCATCGAGAGCGATTTGGGTTTTATGAGCCCTCATCGCCGCCATCTTGGCATCAACAAACTCATTTCCATCGATCAAAGTCGTTGCAAATGAATCATCCTTGGCAAAGGGAATATCATCTATGTCATCACTACCAAAGAAATCAGAGCCGACTTCTTTCATAGCGGCCATACCAGCTGCGATTACTGACTTAGGCGTAGTATTCCAATAAATTTTTGGTATCTGCCATTGTGATATCTCACTTGCCCTCATCGCCACACTATGGGCTTTGATGTGATCAGGATGTCCATAACCACCAATCTCGTCATATGTGATCAGGATGTGGGGCTTGATTTCATCAATGATCTTTACAAGCAGCAGCGCTGCTTCATTAAGATCACTCTGCCAAAAAACATCGGGGCGATCATTGGTGGGAGTTCCCATCATTCCGCTATCACGATAGTTACCCAAGAAACGATAATCACTGACTCCAAGTTCAAACATTGCATTTTTAAGCTCTAGTTCACGGTGGGTACCCAAGTCATCATCATGTGAGCTCGCAAGGTGAGCGAGCCCTGGTACTAGAACTTCGCCTTCTTCGCCTCGCGTGCATGTTACGAGAGTGACCTTTGCGCCACGTGCGCAATACAGTGCCATCGTCGCACCGTTATTAATCGTCTCATCATCTGGGTGTGCATGGACTAAGAGGATTCGGTATCCGGCATAGGAATCTCTCATGAGCACACCGTACCTGTTGGATAGATATGTTGGCTCCATAGGGACGGCGTTTAAATCACTCTGCGTCTTGCGTGAGTGGGCCCACCACCCCGCTCGCGCTATGGTGCTAAGCATTGGCGAAAAGTAGTGAAATTCCTCTACGATTACACCGATGACTACTGCAGATGCATTAAGTAAGGCACGTCTGCCTCGGGATGAGCGCAGGGCGCTGCTTCTTTCTGCGGCCCTTGAGATATTTACTGTCGCTGGCTATCACTCTGCAGCCATGGATGAAATTGCCGACCGGGCACATGTCAGTAAACCCGTCTTGTATCAACACTTCCCATCCAAACTCGAGCTCTATCTCGCAGTTCTAGATCTGCATATTGACTCACTAGTATTTGAAATTCAGAGAGCGATCGCATCAACCCCAGATAACGCCAATCGCGTTCATGCAACCGTTGACGCTTATTTTGCCTTTATTGAGAGGGAGGGTGAGGCATTTAGACTGCTATTTGAAAGTGATATGAGTGTCGAGCCATCTGTGAGAGAGCGACTCAATCGCATGACATATGACTGCGCAGCTGCAGTAAGTGCCGTCATCTCGATCGATACTGGACTTCCTCGCGAGGCTTCAATGCTGTTGGGTGTAGGAATGATTGGTTATGCCCAGGTCACGGCACGCCATTGGTTGGATCGGGACAGCACATTGACTCGTGAACAAGCAGTAGAGCTCGTATATAACCTCATGTGGAGAGGTATTTCAGGTTTCCCACGTAATTAAAGGCCGATAGACTCTGACTATGGCCACAAAGAAAAATGAAATTGCAATAAAAACAGAGGTTCGCATCGCTGTCATACGCGTTGCCAGTGACATTGTTTTCGAGAGTGCGATGAGTGCGATTGATATCAAAAGCGCCGTTACCGAAGCCCTTGCCGGTAGTAAACCGCTCATTCTCACTGATGTACGCGGACATGAGATTATCGTCCCGGCAGACAAGATTGGATTTGTCGAAGTCGGCGAATCTGGCTCGCGTCGAGTCGGCTTCGGCGCCGCATAACGTGTCACTGACATTCGCCGAACTTCCACTTCGCCCAGAGACCATCGAGGCGCTCCATGCCCATGGCTTCACCGAACCTTTTGCAATTCAAGAGATGGTTTTACCGATCGCACTCGGTGATGGAGATGTCATTGGACAGGCAAAGACCGGGACAGGTAAGACCTTAGCTTTTGGAATTCCAGTGATTGAGCGTGTCATTGCACCTAATGATCCGGAATGGGCGGAGTTTGCAACCAAAGGAGTACCTCAAGTTCTTATCGTTGTCCCTACTCGCGAACTATGTACTCAGGTCACACGCGACATTGACGAGTTAGCAAGCAATCGTGGAATCCGCACATTGGCTGTTTATGGTGGGCGTGCATTCGAACCTCAGATAGAGGCGTTACAAGCTGGCATTGAGATCGTAGTTGGCACTCCAGGTCGCTTATTGGACCTATCTCGTCAGGGACAATTGAAGTTAAAGGAGGTCTCTCGATTAGTTTTAGATGAGGCCGATGAGATGTTGGATCTTGGTTTTCTTCCCGATGTCGAAAAAATTCTTGCAAATACCCCTAAGCGCACACAGACCATGCTTTTCTCGGCAACGATGCCTGGAGACATCATCGCCCTTGCACGCCGTTTCATGAATCAACCGATTCATATCCGTACGCAGGATAGTGAAGATGAAGGTGCCGTTGTAACAAAGATCAAACAACATGTTCTGCGCGCCCACGCTATGGACAAGATTGAGATGCTGGCCCGAATTCTTCAAGCCGATGGACGTGGACCCACTATCGTCTTCTGCCGGACCAAGCGAACTTGTCAAAAGACGGCCGATGACCTTATTGAGCGGGGCTTTAGAGCCGATACGATCCACGGCGATCTTGGCCAAGGTGCTCGTGAAAAAGCCCTAGGTGATTTCAAGGCCGGTAAGTCAGATGTTTTAGTGGCTACCGATGTGGCTGCACGTGGAATCGATATTGAGGGCATCACTCACGTGATTAACTATCAATGCCCAGAGGATGAGAAGACATATGTTCATCGAATTGGTCGTACCGCGCGTGCTGGTGCTGATGGTATTGCTGTCACCTTTGTCGATTGGGACGAGCTCGCACGCTGGAAGATGATTAATCAAACCCTAGAACTGGGACTCACTGAACCTGAAGAGACATACTCATCATCACCTCATCTCTTTGAAGTTCTCAATATTCCAACTGGATCGACTGGTCGTATGGTGAAAGCAAAGCCAGTTGTGCGAGCAGAAAACAAGTCCTCTACAACAACACGAAGAGATGTTGTCTCTCATAAGGCTGCGGCTCCCAAGAAAAAAATTGAGAGAACTCGAACAAGAACTAAAAAATTCAAATAAATCTATTCAGAGATAAAGATGCGGATCGCATTCACTAACATCTGCACTGCAATTGCTGCCAACAATAAACCTGCGATCCGAGCCACTAATGTGACTCCTGCCTGTTTAATCACCTTCAAAATAAAGGTTGAGGCCATGAGTGCGACGGCAATGGCTATATGAACCCCAACAACGGCTGCAACCAAGCCAATAACCCGAGCGCTCGTATCGGCGTTTTGTACGAAAATCATCGTGGCAACAATTGCGCCAGGGCCTGCAAGTAGTGGTGTCCCAAGTGGAACCAATGCGATGTTCGAATCTGAGCCCTTATTTTTTGAGGCACCAGAGCCACCAGTGAGCAGATCAAGTGAGATCAGGAGTAATAGCAGAGCTCCAGCGGCTTGAAGGGCGGCCATGGAGATATTGAGATAACTCAAGATGAAGCGGCCAAATAGAGCAAAGAGTGTGATGACCAAGAAAGAGACCGCCGCAGCCTTGATTGCCAAGATACGACGCTCTCGTGGACTCTTGTCTGCAACAAGGGCTAAAAAGACAGGTGTCGCCCCTGGCGGATCCATGATGACGAACAGGGTCACAAAGGATTGAATTGCAAATGTGAGTGCGCTTATCTGAACTATCTTCATGTATTCACCACCCGTCGCTGATTCGCTTGTGACTCTAACTTCTCCCATTGGTCAGGAGAGGTTTGAAATTCAGCGAGAGCATTGAGTTTACCGCTGCCGTGATAGTCACTTGCACCAGTTACTACAAGCCCTAACTCTGTGGCGATATTACGCAACATCCCACGTTCATCCGGGTTCTGATCTCGATGATCAACTTCAACTCCATTTAGACCAGCCTTTGCCAACTCCGCAAAATCAGTGGCTTTGAGGATCTTGCCTCGCAATGAGGCAAATGGGTGTGCGATAACAGAGACACCTCCAGCTTTTTTTATGATCCTAATCGCATCCAATGGAGTAGGCGCAGCATGAGAGACATAAAATTGAGAATTATTGTTGAGCATTCCTTGAAAGGCCTCATCACGAGATTTGATTATCTTTTTATTAACGAGGGCATCGGCAAGATGTGGGCGCCCAAGAGTTGCTCCTGGAGGCCGGGCCGCCTCCACATCCTCCATAGAAATATCAAAGCCCGCTGCCTGCATCTTTGCGATTATCTTTTGCATACGGGGCACCCTTCCATCGCGCACGGCCTCGAGCATCTCCTGCATCTCTTTATCATTCCCGTCAAAGAGCAGGCCCAGCATGTGCACACTCGTCCCATCATCGCTTAGGCAAGAGATCTCGCTACCTAATGCAAGTGAGATACTCCCCCGTGCGCTCTGCGCCGCCTCCATCCATCCCGCGGTCGTATCGTGATCAGTCAAACCAAGAAGGCTTATACCCATCGAAATCGCCTTATTTATGAGTTCACGTGGAGTATCTGTGCCATCACTTTTATTCGTATGTGTATGTAAGTCGATCATTGTGAAGTCTCTAAGGTAGCGGTTCGGGTCCGAGTGACTACTAGAACACAGCCGATCAAAATCAATGCGATGCCAGGCAAGATTCCAAGAGGAGGTCTCTGATTGAGCCACCATAATGCAAGAAGTGAGCCGATCGGGACCTCGAAAAAAATGATGAGAGAGACTATTGCAGGTGATACACGCTTGAGTGTCGCATTCAACATCGTATGACCCAGGATTTGCGCACCAATAATGAGAGCTAACAAAATCCACCACTCACGCGCTGAGAAATCAAAGAGTGAGTAACCAGACAAAAGAGCGAACGGAAGTGCGCTCATCGCACAAACGAAATAGCAGATGGTTGTATATGTTGAGGTTTCAATCGTACGTTGTGCCCGTGCTCCAGCCATGACATAGAGGGCAGAAAGGGCTGCTGAAACCAGTGCCGCCACATCTCCTAAGAAGGCGCGCAAAGAGATTGTTAGATCTACTCCAGAGATGAGTAAGACTCCTGCAAAACTAATGATCATTCCTAGCCATACCTTTGATGGAATATGGCCACCACTGATTTTGATGAAAAGTGCGGCAAATATTGGTTGTAGTGCGACTAAGGCTGTACCAGCGGCGACAGTTGTCCAACGCATTGCTAGAAAAAACCCAATAAAGTGAAGAGCTAGAATAACGCCAGCGATAATTGACCATTTCACACCATTGCGATTACCACTATGGCGTATTGCAAATGGCAGGCTCAATAGAGCACCACCTAAATTTCGCCAAAAGATGAGGGTAGGAATCGGCATGATGCTCATGGCAATGAGTGGACCCGATGTACCGATCCCAATCATTCCTACCCCCAGGCGTATCAGGTCAGGACGTGCAGGTATGGCCGTATGGCTATCACGAATGTGAGGTTGGCTTAAAAACTCTTCACTTGCACTCATGAGACAAAGGTACCCTTAGGACATGAGCAGCAATCTCCTGAACCGAGTATTTCTCGCCCGTCTTGCAGGCACCGCGGTCTTCGACCCTAATGGTGATCCAGTAGGGAAGGTGCGAGATGCTGTTGCAACCCTTCGCACCGATAATCTGGCACCACGAATTTTAGGTCTTGTCGTAGAAGTTCCATTACGTCGACGTGTCTTTGTTCCGATTACACGAGTCACATCGATTGAAAATGGTGCAGTGGTAATTACTGGACTTCTCAATATGCGCCGCTATGAAACAATCCCCGGAGAAGTTCTTGTCCTAAGCGATATGGTCAATCGCACAATCAAATTAATTGCATCTGATGAGACAGTGACTGTAGAAGACTTGGGTATGGAGCAGAATGAAAGCAAAGACTGGTTCATTAGTCGTGTGCATATCATGCGCCCTAGTCAGGGACTTCGACGTCGTGGAGCTACAGCAACTCTCAGCTGGGAAGAAGTAATTGGTTTTGCACATACTGAGTTGAACCAAGGCGTAACTAATCTTTTATCTACTCTCACAAATCTTCGTGCAGCGGATTTAGCGACTGTTTTACAGGACCTTCCATCTAAACGCCGGGTAGAAATTGCTAGTGGACTTGCCGATGATCGACTTGCCGATGTTTTAGAAGAGATGGATGAGAGTGCCCGTGTCTCCCTCTTGGCCGAGTTAGAGGGTGAGAGAGCGGCCGATGTTCTCGGTGAAATGGATCCAGATGATGCTGCAGATTTGTTACGCGAAATTGGACAAGAGCGTGCAGAGGCATTGATTGATTTGATGGAGCCAGATGATGCTCAAGATGTTTTGCGTCTGATGCACTACGAGGATTATTCAGCCGGTGGAATGATGACTACTGAGCCAATCGTTATGAGCGCTGATTACTCTGTCGCGGACGCGCTTGCCGCTGTGAGGAAAGAGGAGATCTCTCCAGCGCTGGCCTCACAGATATTTGTCACACGTGCTCCTTATGAGACTCCAACGGGGCGATTTATGGGAACCGTCCACTACCAGCGATTGTTACGTGAGCCACCTTCAACTCTTCTGGGTTCAATCCTGGATACACACTCACGAGGAGTAAACCCAGATGCATCTTTACATGAGGTTTCATCCCACTTGGCCAGCTACAACTTGCTCTCCTTGCCCGTTCTTGATGCTAATACTCGCTTATTGGGCGCTATAACTGTCGATGATGTTCTCGATCATATGTTGCCAGATAACTGGCGACATGAGCACCGAGAAAAAACTCCCATCGCATACAAGGAGGGTTAAGGATGGCACGCACCCAAGGTTTAGACACCCCTCGCGAAACTCGACGCTCACTGCGCCCTAACTATGATGCAGAGACGTTTGGCCGCTTATCTGAGCGCTTTGCACGCTTCTTAGGAACTGCTCGATTTTTAGTCTATATGACCGTCTTTGTTTTGACGTGGGTCATCTGGAACTTCCTTGCTCCAGTGGATCTACGCTTTGATGACTTTCCATTCATATTTCTTACTCTCATTCTCTCGCTTCAAGCATCATATGCAGCGCCACTTATCTTGTTGGCACAGAATCGACAGGCCGACCGAGAGCGGATTCAGCTCAACGAAGATAGGGCGCGCAATGAGCGCAGTATCGCCGATGCAGAGTATTTGACTCGTGAAATTGCAGCTCTTCGAATCTCACTTGGAGAGGTAGCCACACGTGAATTCCTTCGTAGTGAACTCTCAGACTTGGCTAAAGAGGTTGTGAGCGAACTACGAAGTAATTCCCAGTCGGACACCAAGTAATGACGTACTGCGCTTTATCAGTTTCTCGGTAATCTCATAAAGGGCTTTAGCGCTTGCAGACTGCGGGTCAGAGATAACAATCGGAATTCCCGCATCTCCACCTAAGCGAAGGTCGGCACTAAATGGAATCTTACCTAGTAAAGCGACATCACTTCCGACTAGTAGGGAGAGGCGCTTGGCTGTCTCCTCTCCTCCACCGTTTCCAAAGAGTGAGACAACTGCGCCTGTTACAGGATCGGTGTACTCCGACATATTTTCAATGACACCGATGACCCGTTGGTGAATCTGGTGTGCAATCCTGCCTGCACGTTCAGCGACTTCAGCGGCTGCAACCTGTGGTGTTGTCACTACTAAAATCTCTGAGGTTGGAATCAGTTGTCCGAGTGAGATTGCAAGATCGCCAGTGCCAGGTGGAAGGTCAATCAGCAGCAGATCTAAATCTCCCCAATAAGCATCCGATAAGAGCTGCTCAAGGACTCGATGTAGAAGCGGACCTCGATATGCCACTGCATCGCTGCGCTCTGGCTTAAACATCTCCATAGAGACGGTTTTCACGCCAAATGACTCTAGGGGGATGAACATTTGATCGATCGCCGTTGGACGTTGGCCCATCAAGCCCATCAAGCGAGGGATTGAGTGGCCATAAACATCGGCATCTAATATCCCTACCCGCAAACCCTTCGCAGCCGCTGCGACTGCAAGGTTTGCTGTAACTGAGGACTTTCCAACTCCACCTTTGCCTGATGCGATCCCAATGACACGGGTCAGAGAGTCGGGTTGTGCAAATGGAATAAATTTTTCGCGACCATTGCGCATAATCTTTTTCACATTATCGCGTTGTTCCTGCGACATCACATCAAAAGTAAGATTCACACTCTTAACCCCAGGCACAGTTGTGACCGCACCTGTTATATCTGAACGTAATCGATCCTGCATCGGACAGCCTGAGATCGTCAGAAGGATAGTGAGAGAGACATCTCCTGCATCTTCACTGAGCTTCGCGACCATTCCGAGTTCTGTGATCGATCGGTGAAGTTCAGGGTCTTGCACACCTGTCAGAGCAGTTGTTATCTCATCTATCAGACTCATATGAGATCTGGATCAATCCGTGGCTCAGGACGATTCACTTTTACTACTGGTTTATCATCCATGAGATCTGCCAACTGCTTCTTGACAAATGTTTTGGGGTGAAGATCGGCGGGTTGGAGATTTTCAAATCCAGGTCCGAGACTCTCTTTTAACTCACTCGTTGCAATCTGAGAGAGTGAACGGAGCTTCTTCATCATCTTTGCCGCCTCGGTGGCAACCTTTGGAAGCCGATCGGGCCCAACCAAGATCATGGCCAAAACCGCTAGACCCAAAAGTTCACCGGCACCGATATCAAAGAACATGTGATTAATCCTTTGCTGCAACTAGAATTATCGTGGTGGAGAACTCTTTGCCATCACGCTGATATTTGATTCTGACACTATCTCCGACGTTTTTGGCACGTACAGCGACTATGAGATCTTCAGCGGCATTTATCTCTCGCTTCTCAAACTCAAAGATAATATCGCCCGGCTTCAACCCTGCCTTTTGTGCTGGTCCACCTGCCATGACTCCAGAGGCGGATTTAGAGACGAGAGCACCTAAGCCTGTGTAACTCATATCTAAAGAGACGCCCAAAATCGGATATGTCGCCTTACCATTTTTGATCAACTGCTCAGCAGTCTTGCGCGCTTGGTTGATAGGAATCGCAAAACCTAGGCCTATTGAGCCAGTCTGTGATGATGATCCCAGCGATGCAATTGCAGAGTTGACCCCGATTACCGAACCAGTCGCATCAACCAATGGCCCACCTGAGTTACCTGGGTTTATAGCGGCATCTGTTTGCAGAGCATTGATAAAGGAGTTTTCACTTGCCGATCCACCGGCAGTCACAGGACGGTTCTTTGCACTGATTATTCCTAGAGTCACTGTGCCGGATAATCCAAGTGGTGAACCAATAGCAATCACGGAGTCTCCAACTTCGATCTTATCGCTATCTCCAAATTGCAGCGCAGGCAAATTTGTGGCGACTATCTTGATGACCGCAAGATCATATGAGGAATCTCGTCCAATAATCTTTGCATTGTAGACATCACCATTATTGAGTCGAACGCGCAATGTGCCACCAGAGTTAGCGACCGATGCAATTACGTGGTTGTTGGTCAATATCAAACCACGGCTATCGATGATGAAGCCAGATCCAGTACCGCTACCACCACTGCCTCGTGTGGCGATAGAGACTACCGATGGAAGAACACGTGCGGCGATCCCTGCGACAGAATCAGGTGCTCTCTCAATGACACTTGATGAGGAGACTAAATTCGCCCCTTGAAATAGAGCGCCACCCGTTGCAGTGGTTCCTAGAAGGCCACCAATACTGCTGGCCAGGAGTGCGACCAGAACGATACTTACCCGTGAGCTCTTACTTTTGCTCCCACTCTCCCACCAGGGGAGTGAGTGCTCACTTCGCTTTACGCGTGGAAAAATCATGTAACTAGTCTCCTACAACTTCGTGGCGACTAACAAACCGTCACCTGTTGTAATAAGGGTACTCATCCAGCGCTCCGTATCGTTCTTGATGATCTTGCCAGCATCGCGCAGAGAGACGGTCTTTGGATCGCGCTGGGCGGGATCACAGACTTTGGATCCTCCAAAGAAGTTATCGATGACCAAGGCCCCACCACTTCGCAGGATCCGGTGTGCCTCTCCTATCACAAAGGCCAACTCTTGCGGGTTATGGCGCAGGACAACTAAGTCATAAGCACGATCAGTCAACTTTGAAATCACATCTAAAACAGAGTTGGTGATGAGGCGATATCGTGTTTGAGCAATGTTTGCATCGCTCAAAGCGATTTTTGCGATTCGAGTGTGCTCCATCTCATCATCGATTGAGGTCAGAGTTCCACTATTGAGCATGCCATCAAGGAGCCAGAGACTGCCGACTCCCGAGCCTGTACCGACTTCGACAACTGATTGGGCAGATAATGAAAACGCAATATGACGAAGATAGGCTCCGGCACCTGGGGTTACATCCACTGCTCCAACTTCAATACCACGTGCACGCGCTTGCGACTTAAAGTGATCCTCAGGAATGAAGTTTTCAGCGTATGAGTGTGGATCGGTCTTCATTTGAGCGTGGTGATCCATGAGGTAAGTAGACGGACACCGAAACCTGTACCACCTTTTATATTCTCTCCTGCATCCACTTCACTACGGCCTGTACCTGCGATATCTAGATGCAACCATCGGCGATTTCCAGCAAAGTGTTCAAGAAACAGGGCCGCTGTTACCGAGCCTGCAGAGTATTCTGCTTTTTCAGCGGCATGATTAAAATCTGCGACATCACTTGCTAAAGAGTCTTTGTAATCATCGATGAGGGGCATTCGCCAGATGCGATCTCCAGAATGCTCACCCGCTACTTCGAAGGATTTTGCCAACTTGTCATCTCGTGTGTACATGGCTGCAAACTGACGCCCAAGACCTAGCGTCACAGCTCCGGTGAGAGTTGCGATATCAATCAAATAATCGGGATCTAGATTGATGTCGGCGTAGGCAAGGCCATCTGCAAGGACAAGGCGACCCTCTGCATCTGTGTTAATGACTTCAACGGTCGTACCCCCATAATGCTTTATGACATCACTGGGCCGCTGGGCAGTGGCTGAGATAGCGTTTTCAGCACACATCATTAATGCAGTGACTCGGACATTTGGTTGTAGCTCTTCAACTGCAGTAAGAGTTGCCAAGATCGCTGCAGCCCCTGCCATATCAGACTTCATCGCAATCATAGAATCGTAGGGACGCTTGAGTGAGATCCCACCCGTATCAAATGTGATTCCCTTACCGACGAGAACTACATGCGGCAGTGCATCATGAGATCTCTTCTTATCTTTCGGGGCATAGGCGATCTCGATAAAGCGTGGTCCGGGCTTTGGTGATGAGCCACCTACGGCCTGTAAACCACCGAACTCTTTGAGATCTCTCCCACTGCGAACTCTGACTTTTAATCCAGTTGATTGTGCTAGCTCTTGGGCTTGCCCAGCCAACCACGCAGGAGTCTTAATATTAGAAGGCGTATGGACCAGATCGCGAGCGAGCGCAATAGCTTTCGCAAAAACATGAGCAGCATCAAATACCTCATTTTCATTGGTTGCTACTAAGAAAGTGGGGGCTTGAGCGGGCGCTGCGCTCTTTAAACTCCAGAGGTATGCACCCATGGTCAATGAGATGGCATGAGCACTAACATCAAAGCTTTTGACTGCACATGCAGAGTAAACCGTTACTTTCTTGCCCCTCACTTTGCGAGCGATGGCAGTTGCAGCAACACGAAAGGATGCTGTCGTCGCATCACCGATTGCCGTCAAATAAATCCGATCTGTCGAGCAGTTTTTCCCATTGACGGGGATTTCAAATATCTCACCTACCTTGCCTGTAGGTGAGAAAAACGAGAGTTTGTCTTGGAGATCAATCTCGAAATACTGCGCAATATCTTCTACAATCCGCTCTGGGCCTTGAAAAACGAAGCCATCAGCGCCATCACTGACGTAGGCCAGCGCAATCACATCTGCAGAGATAGCGGCTTTGAGGTTTATAGGTGCGCTAGCAAGAGTCCAAGACATTCGTAGAGGGCTATCGCCTAAGGTTGCTTTACTTTTTGACTAAACCGACTGCGGCATGAAGAGCGGCGCTTAAATTATTTGCCTCTTCCGGGTTGAGCTCAACTACCAGGCGTCCGCCTCCCTCAAGAGGAATTCGCATGACCAACGAGCGCGCCTCCTTGGTGACCTCCATGGGACCATCACCTGTGCGCGGTTTCATGGCTGCCATGGGAAGACTCCTTTGAGATATGTAAGGCTGCTAAAGCAAGAGGGTAAGTATCTCGCATTTCCTAGGCTGGTGGGAAATCAAAGTCAGAGCCCTAGAAGCCCGCTCAGCCGCGCCTTTGCGCTGGCAATAACGGCATCCACGGCCCTGACAGGCACCGATAAAAGCTCGGCTATCTCGGCTGAGGACTTTGATCGCAGATAGTGCAGAGTCAGAATAAATCGCTCCTCTTCGGGCATGGCTGCAAGAACCTGCGCCAGCATCAGGGGATCACTCACGAACCAAGGCTATCGCTGGATGCAAGCCTCCTGCTTGAAGCGTTGGCTAAATGAAGCTAACGAAATGATCGCGCAAAGCGTGCCAGCGACAGGCGCACACCTAAATAGAGCCCTGGTGAGATGAGGATGAAAATTAATCGTGGAGCCAGAACTTCCTCAGACCAATCAAATCGAGTAAGGCCTGGGTTAATCTCACTGAGCTCAAAGCGACCAGTACCTTTAATAATCCGACCCGTATGAAGAACATCGCATAGATATGGAGGGGTCCATGTAGTTACCTCCATGGTGTCAAGTATTCCAAGAGATTTGACACCAGTGAAGGCGCTGATGCATGTACCAATACCGTCGCGTACATGTGAAGTCACCCAGACCTTTGTCGCAAGCATCCACTCACCCTGTTTTTCCCAATCAACGAGTGAGTCCCATACTTGCGCAAGTGGTGCATTAATGGTCAGGGAGATTGCAAGATAATTCTTTCTCATTGCCTGCAGGCCTCAAGTGCATCTTCAACTGAAGTTGTCCATAGAATCAAATCACGCATACCTGGCTTTATAAACTTTTCAGACTCAAGATGCACGACTAAATCACGTAATGGGTCATAGACTCCAAAGGGATCCAGGATTACGACGGGCTTATCGTGGAACTTCAGATATCGCCCAACCCAGATTTCAAAAAACTCCTCCAATGTGCCAGCGCCCCCGGGTAAAGTGATAAATGCATCGGCGAGATCAGTGATCATGGCTTTGCGCTCACCCATAGTCTTTACAATATGGAGCTCATCATTTTCCTGATCTGCAAACTCAATATCAACTAGGGCCTGTGGAATGACCCCTATCGTGCGCCCAGCAACGGCGCGTGCGCCCCGAGACACTGCACCCATCATGGAAATGTGCCCGCCACCTGTGACTAACTCCCACGATGCACGGCCAATTCCTTCACCCAATCGATAGGCAAGATCAACATATTTTGGGTCAATCGTTGGTGAGGATGAGCAAAAGACGGCGATATGCATACGCGAAAGGATAGGGGTTAGGCTTCTCGCATGACGACTATCGCATCTGGATACGCGATCGCCTCGATGTCAGGTGAGACACTCCTTGATGCTTGGTTTCCATCGCCAGTCTTAGGGGCTTTAGAGCCTAAAGCCCCAGCCGAACTCACAGCTTTGGTTGGAAGGGACGATGCGCGAGCAATCAGTCGTGAGATCGCAAGTGTTGAGATTGATATCGGGGTTGCACCAATATCGGCACTCGATGTTTATCTGCGCCTGCACCTTTTGTCACATCGACTGATCAAACCTCACAATGCAAATCTAGATGGCATATTTGGACTTCTTACTAACGTTGTTTGGACATCTGTTGGTCCCTGTGCCGTTGAAGATTTCGAATCCACACGTGCACGCCTCATTGCCGCTCATGGCCATATCACTATCTTGAGTATCGATAAGTTTCCACGAATGCTCGATTATGTGGTTCCAAGTGGTGTTCGTATCGCAGATGCTGATCGGGTTCGATTAGGGGCCTACCTCTCCCCTGGAACCACGGTGATGCACGAAGGCTTTGTTAATTTCAATGCTGGAACCTTGGGAAGCTCGATGGTGGAGGGACGAATCTCTGCAGGTGTCGTCGTCGGAGATGGTAGCGATGTTGGTGGTGGGGCATCGATCATGGGAACACTCAGTGGCGGAGGTAAACAAGTAATCTCAATCGGTAAAAAGACGCTCTTAGGGGCGAACTCTGGATGTGGAATCTCACTTGGCGATAACTGCGTTATTGAGGCCGGAACCTATATCACCGCAGCATCCAAACTGCGCCTTCCTGATGGTGAGATTGTTAAGGCTGCATCCCTATCGGGTGCTCATGATCTCCTTTTTCGTAGAAACTCACTTGATGGCGCTCTTGAAGTACTCAGTCGCACTGGTACATGGGGCGGGCTTAATTCAATTCTGCACGCCAACTAAATCAAAATAGGCCGATGGAATCTTTGTTCGACTTCTAAAGGTTTCACCACGAATCGTAAACTGTGCTCCAGTGCTCGATGTTGCACGGATCTGCCCGACTGTTCCACTCTCATTGCGTGACACTATCTCCAACGAGACGACATCAGGGAGTAAAAATGCAGTGGCAATAATTGATTGCGCGAGCGTGCGGCTCCAGGTCACAAAGCGTGGGTTCAATGCTCTATCCAGACTTCCGGGATCATCGACAATCTGTGTAAAGGGCTTGGCACTACCCCAAGCGTTGAGTGCAAGCTCGGTCTTACCCCCCGAAGACGAGGAGAAGTATGCGCTTATGGGCCTACCCTCCTGAGTCATCACTAACCCCGCGCTTTGCAAGACGGTCTCCTTCCAAATCACCCCATATTTTTTTTCGATCTCTTTCGCATAACCGAGAAACATCTGATCCGATATCTCACCGTAGAGTTCACAATCACACCTCGATCGGTAGATACCTGCCTTACTCAAGGCATAACTTCGCGATGCAATCACCTGGGCTTTGAGGGCCTCAATTGGCCAGAATGATGGCATCTCACTTATCCCCCAAAGATATTCATCGGCTAAGCGCACAGAGTTGGTAAGTTCGAGTCGATATCCCAGAACGGGGTCCTTAACTGCACGCACCTGTATCTGACCATAGCGATACTTTTTTGTTGCTGCATTGTGCGTGACAGAAATCAATGCATCAACTCCAGTTAGATACCGTGTACCACTCCAGCGAATAGTAAAGCTCCGGCCTTTGGCAAAAGAGGTTACTTTTTTTCCAACGCTAATGCCAGGAATCACGCTGGCACCTGAAACAGTGAGATTCAGTGACGCCTTAGAGGAAAAAACCCCCAGAGGGACTACATCGCTTTTATCACTGATATCGCCCTCAAATAACTGGACGACTGCGCCATCTGTGCCAGTTGAGATCTTAGTATTAGTAAGTAAGTGACCGATATTTACTCTCAATATCTTTGAATCATCGACTGGCTCAATGACAACATCTTTATAGAAGTATTGAAGGATTTGGGGAGCACTTGACCCACTGATCGCCATCGACCTGGCACCCATCTGCGACATACCGACACCATGACCATAACCAGATCCTGTGAATGAGAAATCTGTTGGGATATCTACTGCAACTGCAGGGTGTGTGTTAACTACTAAAATAAGGAGTAGTGCTACAAGTGATTTAGACATCCTCATCGATGGCTGCACTCTTTCCCAGCTGCAAAAACTCTTGATAGGCATTGATCGTCGCATCGGGTGCACCGCGTTGCACCAACTTGCCCTTATGCAACCACGCGACGTCATTGCACACATCACGCAAAGTTGCCATTGCATGGCTGACGAGAATCAACGCTCGATCATCGCTACGCAACTCCTTGATACGGTTGAGGGATTTCTCCTTGAATTTCGCATCTCCTGTGCTCAAAGCCTCGTCCACAATCAAGATATCGGGCCTGACTGTGGCGGCAACTGAGAAGGCCAATCGAGAGAACATTCCCGATGAATATGTGCGCATGGGTGCATCGATAGCCTCTCCAAGTTCAGAGAACTCTGTGATCTCTTGAAAATGATCAGCGATCTCATCTCGCGACATACCTGCGGCGAGTCCGCCAAGGAAGACATTGTCACGACCTGACATCGATGGATTAAAGCCGACGCCGAGTGCAAGCAAGGTACTCACACTTCCAAAGACCTCTATACGCCCTTGTGATGGAGGAATAATTCCAGCAATAACGCGCATCATCGAGGATTTACCGGCACCGTTTGCCCCGATGACACCTAGTACTTGGCCATATTCAACATCGAGATCCACATTATCGAGTGCTCGAATCACTCGAGTTTGTTTTGAACCACGTCCCAAAGATTTTACACGCGCCTTCAACGTTGGTCTGCGATCGATTGCAGTGGTGTAGGTCAGACCAAGAGCGCGAACGCAAACTGCGATCTCTTTCGTCTTATGTGGACTAGAGGCGGACGGCAAATTCACGCTCCCTTGAGAGAAAGAAGTAGGTTCCGATCAGAAATACTCCGATGGCCCATGCAAGGGCGGCTAATAGGTTGGAGCCCTGTGGAGCTTGCCCATGCACGAGAGCCTGAGACCAGCTCTCAAGAATTGGAAAGAGTGGATTAAGAACTTGTAGAGATCTTAACGCCGGTTTGAGTGCAGATGCCTCATAGAGAATCGGAGAGAGATACAAGAGTGTTCGCGTCAGATATGGAAGAAAGCTAGCGATATCACGGAAGTAGACATTGATACAGGAGATTGTGATAGCCAGGCCGAGGGCGAGAATTATGGTGATGAGTAATATCGGTAGCGCCCAGAGCATCTGCCATGAATAAGGAAGACCTAAGACGCTACGGATGATAAAAAAGATGACAAGGGTCGGAAGGAACTTGAATACTGCGATAACAACTGCTGAGATCGGAAGCATGATGCGTGGGAAGGCAGTATTGAGAATGAGCCGCTGTCCTGCAGTAATAGATTTGACACCACCAGTCAAAGAGTTTGCCACCAGGTAGAAGAGAAAGAGCGTCGCAGTCAAATGGGCATATCTAAGAGCATCAGATGCACCGCCTATGATGATGATCAGAAGGTAGTAAACGGCTGAGAGCAGAAGTGGGTTAAGAACCAACCAGAGCTGTCCAAAGACCGAATCGAAGTGTTGCTCGCGTAGTTCCGAGCGGGAGTATTCAGAGATGAATCTGCGTCGAGACCAGAGTGATTTCCAGTATCGAACAAGGGGTGGCAGACCTGCCTTGAACGGCTCATAGACTTGTAAAGGTGTGCTCACAGTGTCAAGGCTACCTTACAGTGCAAGCGAGCGCGGTGAAGTGAGGAAGCCTAAACCCCAACACATATGCATAGTAAGAAGAATCGATGGCAAGGAGAGAACTTCAATTAAAGATTTTCCGATTATTACTGAGCTGATCACAATAAATAACGCGTAGATAAGGACTGGCAGGAGAAAAATAGTTGATACCAAGGTACCGAGAATTATCGATAGAGCGCTGACTAAAACTGTGAAGGGTGGGGCCAAATATCGTAGGTTGATTGTTCCTTGATGGCGACGAGAGACAACCCGTCGCCAGCGGCCATACTCAAAGTATTGGCGAGCAAGAGCACTCAGGGTCGAACGTGGCTGATAGGAGACGATCAAGCCAGGATCAAAGTAAATTGAGCCTCCAGCAGCACGCAAGCGGAAATTCAACTCCCAGTCCTGCGCGCGAGTAAAGCGCTCATCAAAACCACCAACGGCAAGAAGCGCCTCTTTTCTAAAGGCTCCCAAATAAACCGTGTCAACAGCGCCTGCTGAACCACCTGTATGAAAGCGTGATGCACCAACACCAAGTGGACTTCGCATCGCACGTGCAACGCAACGCTCAAATACACTCTGACCATCTGCGGCCATTACGCCACCCACATTGACAGCCCCACTCTGGGTGAGAGTTTCAAGAACTAATGTCAGATAGTTCTGTGGAATCTGTGCATGACCATCGATGCGCACAATGTTCGAGTACTGCGAGCGCTTAAGTGCCAGATTCAGACCCGCAGCTGTACGTCCGGTCGGGCTAGCAATTATGGTGATTCGTGAATCTGACTCTGCGAGTTTTTGGGCGATGACCTCACTCCCATCATCTGATGGACCAAGAGCCACGATTACTTCTAGAGGACCCGTAAAATCCTGCGACAAGATGGCTTGCACAGAGTTTGCTAAATGCGCACCTTCATTGCGCACGGCAAGGATTACGGAGATTTCGCGCTTCGGTGAGCCATATAACTCATTTGCTGATGTCGACATAACCCCACCACCGTATCGCTGAAGTACTCTTCGTCTGTGAGAGCAACGCGACCTATTCGGATAATTACCTCTCTCTCACTCGGTATCGTCGCACTTTCTGCCTTCTCATGGCTGGGACTCGGACAAGTCAGCGGTGCTATTGAGCGCGTTGACGTCTTTGGCTCTCTCGGTGATCGTCCAGAAAGACCATCATCTGCTCTCAACTATTTACTTGTTGGCTCTGATACGCGTGAAGGACTCACAAAAGAACAGTCAAAACTCTTGCGAGTTGGGACAACCAAAGCTGCAGCCGGTGCCCGCTCAGACACGATGCTCTTAGTTCACATCAGTAAAGCCCGTGATAAGGCGACGATTATCTCTATCCCACGAGATTCACTCGTGACAATCCCAGAGCATCAATCCTCAATTTATAAAGAGAGGACAGTTGCCGCTGCCCCCGGCAAGATCAACTCTGCATTTGCATGGGGAGGTGCGCCTCTATTGATCAAAACACTTGAGAATGAGACTGGGCTCCGTATTGATCACTATATCGAGATTGGTTTTGCCGGCTTTGCTGGAATGGTCGATTCTTTGGGTGGAATAGAGATCTGTACGAAGAGAGATATCAATGACTCTAAGAGTCACTTGGTATTGAGTGCAGGTGTGCATACTCTCGATGGCATCGAGTCACTCAAGTATGTGCGAACTCGTGAGTTCGATGGCATGGGTGATTTGGGCCGTATGCAACGTCAACAGCAGTTTATGAGCGCAGTCTTACGAAAAGTAACAAGTACGGGTGTATTACTCAACCCAGTCAAATTAGTGAATTTTTTTAATGCAGCGATCGCAACTGTCAAGACTGACTCACAGCTCGATAGCAGTGATCTACTCACTCTTGCCAAGCAGCTCAAAAATCTCTCAGCTAGCAAGGTTCGTACTCTCACGATTCCTCTCGATAATACGAATGCGCGCGCAGCGGGAGTTGGCTCAGTTGTGACATGGGATAGAGAGTTAGCCCTGGATCTGTTCAATCGCTTACGTGAGGATCTGCCACTTGTTGATGAGGTCACCCCCTCACCATCGGCATCGGCGAGCACATCTGGCCAAGCAAGGATTGTTGATAAGTTCAAGACTCGGACCGCTGATGAAAACTCGTGTGGAGTACTCAAGTAAACTCATGTCTATGAAGGCAACGCTCTCAGTAATCGGCTGCGGATACCTTGGAGCAACTCATGCTGCATGTATGTCCTCCCTTGGTTTTAGCGTGATCGGTGTTGACACAGATCCGACAAAGGTGGCGATGCTCTCTCGCGGAGAGCTTCCCTTCTATGAGCCTGGTCTGGATACACTCTTAGCCCAAGAGGTCGCATCCGGTCGCCTCACATTTACAACTGACTTCGCCAGCCTCGCCGATATTGATATTCACTTTATATGTGTTGGGACACCCCAGAGTAAAGATAGTTTGGCCGCAGACCTTACCTACGTAAAATCTGCAGTCGAAGCTATTGCTCCCTACTTGAAAGATGGCGCATTAGTCGTTGGAAAATCGACTGTTCCTGTCGGCACTGCACAATCTCTTCGCGAGAGACTCGCACAGTTGGCACCGCAGGCAGATCTTGCCTGGAACCCTGAGTTTCTACGTGAAGGCTTTGCTATTGAAGATACCTTGAGACCAAATCGCCTCGTCGTTGGAGTCACTAACGATCGCACCGAGGAGATTCTCAAAGATGTCTATGAACCTATTTTAGCTCTGGGTACCCCTTGGATTCGTGCAGATCTTCCAACGGCTGAACTTGTCAAGGTCGCTGCAAACTCATTTCTAGCGACAAAGATCTCATTCATCAATGCGATGGCTGAAGTCTGTGAAGCAGCTGGTGGTGATGTGACTGTTCTTGCGAAGGCGATTGGATATGACCCGCGTATTGGTAGCCGCTTCTTGCAGGCCGGTATCGGATTCGGTGGTGGATGTCTGCCAAAGGATATCCGAGCATTTATGGCCCGTGCGCAGGAGCTTGGCGCAGAACAGGCACTTGAGTTTTTACGCGAAATCGATGCAATCAATCTGCGTGCACGCCAGCGTGTGATCGATGTTGTGCGTGGTGACTTATCTGATGATCTGACTCAGTACAAGATCGCTGTATTAGGTGCGACTTTCAAGCCAGATAGCGACGACGTTCGTGACTCCCCCGCCCTAGATATCTCTGCACAACTTCACGCCGCGGGAGCACATGTAGTGGTGCATGATCCCAAGGGAATTGAGCCAGCCCGTAAACGTTTTCCTGATCTAACCTTTGCCGAATCTGTCAATGAGTGTGTCAAAGATGCTGATTTGATTCTTCACTTGACTGAATGGAAAGAGTATCGCGCACTTGATCCAGTACTAATCGCAGGTTTAGTAAAGAGTAAGTTGATTATCGATGGACGCAACGCCCTTGATCGAGAGCTTTGGCGTAGTGCAGGCTGGAAGTTCCATGCATTGGGGCGCAGCGATTAACGAGGCTGAAGTAATCGATGCGCTCCTTGCATTGAAAGTATGGGCGATCGTAGGACTTGGGAATAATCCTGACCGTGCGGCATTTGGTGTTGCCAAGTTGTTACAGGAGAAAGGTCACACAATCATCCCCGTCTATCCACGTGCAGAGGTCGTACATGGAGAGATTGGCTATAAAGTGCTGAGTGATATACCGGTACAGGTCGATGTCGTCGACTGCTTTGTGAACTCATCTCTGGTGGGAAAAATTGTGGATGAGGCGATTGCAATCGGTGCTAAAGCAGTATGGCTTCAACTAGATGTAATCGATGAGGAGGCGGTTTCTAGAGCTAGGGCTGCGGGTTTGTTGACCGTCATGAACCGCTGCCCAGCCATTGAGTATCAAAAGCGCTGATTAAAATCCAGTCTTTTGATTTCGACGCGATGTTAAGTTGGCAGCTTTCGCCTTTGCCTCGGCATTGAGATTATGAAGAGCCAGAGCGAGTTTGGCAGAGACGCCCTTGTCAGAGCTACCTAAAATGCGCGCGGCTAAAAGTGCAGCATTTTTTGCATTTCCTACACCCACTGTTGCAACAGGAATACCTGCTGGCATCTGCACGATGGAGAGGAGTGAGTCCATCCCATCCAAATTTTTGAGTGCTATAGGAACACCTATAACTGGCAACGTCGTCAGCGATGCAACCATGCCTGGTAGATGAGCCGCCCCACCTGCCCCAGCAATAATCACTTTGTAGCCTTTCACACTTGCACTCTGTGCGAACTCCACCATCTCAAGTGGCATACGGTGAGCCGAAACGACATCAACATCGTAGGAGATCTCCAGTTCATCTAAGGTTTTAGCGGCCTCTTCCATGATGGGCCAATCCGAGTCTGAGCCCATGATTATCGCGATATCACTCATCAACTTCTCCGCTCATGTAGTCAAGGGCATGCTGGATTTCGTGAGTCAATTCTACGATGTCATGACCTAAGAGATTGACATGGCCAATCTTACGACCTGGACGAACATCCTTCTTATAGTGATGGAACTTTAAGGCTGGATTACGCGCCATCAGATGCAGATATGGTCGATACATATCCAACTTGCTCGAACCCAGGATATTTCCCATTACGGCAAAGGGTGCACTCATTGATGTCTGCCCTAAAGGTAGGTCAAGGACTGCCCGCAGATGCTGCTCGAACTGAGATGTCACTGAGCCTTCAATCGTCCAATGGCCCGAGTTGTGAGGACGCATCGCAAGTTCGTTGATCAACAACTCCTCACCTTTGACAAACATCTCAACTGCCATCACACCAATCACACCCACCTCGTGTGCAATATCCAGGGCTAGCTTTTGTGCTTTAGCACTTAACTCCGCACTCAACTCAGGTGCTGGTGCAATAGTCATAGTACAAATTCCATCGACCTGCACTGTCTGTGTTGGTGCCCAGGTGCTGGCCTGACCATGCGGAGAGCGCGCGACCATGACAGCTATCTCATAATCAAATTCGATGACTTCCTCGATAAGCACTTTTCCAACCTGGGCAAGTACAGCATCCAACTCCTTATCTGAATCGATTTTCCAGACTCCGCGACCGTCGTATCCGCCTGTAATCGCCTTAGCAATTACCGGGTATGAACTCACCTGTGAGGTACTTGTTACGACACTAGATTTCGGTGCAGGATAACTAATTAAACGCTGACGCATCTGCGCCTTATCTTGTGAGTAGATAAATGAGCTTGAGCCTGGTCTGACAACGACCCCTGCAGACTCCAGGGCCTTGATGACACTCAATGGGATCAACTCATGTTCAAAAGTTATGACATCACAGCGCTTGGCAAACTCTAGGACGCTCTGTACGTCTGTGTAATCTCCAATAATGTGATTGGTGATTTGAGCACCGCTATCACTGGAATCCTGTGCAAACAAAAGTAGATTGACGCCCAGGCCTATCGCGGACGGGACACTCATCCTTGCGAGCTGACCAGCCCCAATGATGCCAACCGTAGGAAAAGAGTCGTTCACTCACTCATCGTAGATGAAGCACGTCACCAGCTTGAACGTGGGCGCCATTGGCCAGTATCAACTCCCCGTTACCAGAAATTGATGCGGCGGTATCACGCTCTACACGCCCATCCGGGTAGTGGACCTGCACCTCACGCCCAATCGTTGCGCTCATCTGCCTATAAGTATCCATTATTTCATCACTGCCACGATCCCAGTCTCTGAAGTTTCTCTCAAATAAATTCAGTAGGTTTGGTAGTAGATCGTTACGTGTAATATTTGTTGCACCCTCAATAAAAAGAGATGTGGCAGTCGATACAGGCAACTCTGAGGGTGTCATCGCAATGTTTATTCCAATTCCCACAACAATTCCATCACCGACTACTTCTGCAATCAAGCCAGAAACTTTCTTGTCTCTAATCAAGATATCGTTAGGCCATTTTACTTGGGCATCAAAGTGAGAGAGTGTCTGTGCAACACTGACTCCAGCGATCAAGGGAATCCATCCCCAATCGTCATTGGTTCTCTGGGGTTTGATATAAAAAGAAAATAAGAGAGCAGTAGATTTAGGCGCATCAAAACTTCGAGTCAAGCGTCCACGCCCTGCGCTTTGATATTCAGCCACGATCACATCACCTGCATGCGCGCTCTCTTGGTGAACCAGTGCGACTAAATCGCTCTGTGTCGATGCCGTGAGATCAACCACGCTTACCCGCCAGTACCGCGAGAGAGCAGCGGTGATTGCCGAACTATCAAGGGGCGCTCTTAGCATTTCTCTCTCCACGCCTAGTACCGTAGGGCCATGGAACGCGATCTGCACACTACTGCTGGAAAAATCCAAGAGCTGCGAGAGCGGGTCGAAGAGGCCATCCACGCCGGGTCGGCGCGAGCTGTGGAGAAGCAACATGCCAAAGGTAAGCACACTGCGCGCGAGCGCATTGAGATGCTCGTTGATAAGGATTCATTCACTGAGATAGATGAGTTTGCCCGCCACCGTTCGACCCAGTTCGGTATGGAAAAGAACCGTCCTTATGGTGATGGAGTTGTGATTGGCACCGCAACTATTGATGCCCGTCCAGTGGCTTTGTACTCCCAAGACTTCACAATCATGGGCGGCTCTCTCGGAGAGGTTCATGCGGAAAAAATTGTAAAGATTGCAGCCTTTGCGCTCAAGAGTGGAATTCCCCTGATCGGCATTAATGACTCAGGTGGCGCGCGAATTCAAGAGGGCGTCGCATCCCTGTCGGGCTACGGCAAGATCTTCCGTCTGAACGCTCGCTCCTCAGGAGTAATCCCTCAGATCTCATTAATTCTTGGACCATGTGCGGGAGGCTCGGCATATTCACCAGCTCTCACAGATTTTACCGTCATGGTAAATGAGACATCACACATGTTTATCACCGGTCCAGATGTGATCAAGACGGTAACTGGCGAGGAAGTCGATATGGAATCCCTCGGCGGAGCTCGCACACACAATACAAAGACTGGTAACTCACACTATTTGGCCGAGAATGAGGCCGATGCGATTGATTATGTGAAGGCGCTGCTCTCATATCTACCATCGAATAATATGGATAGCACGCCACACCTACCACCCACTCAGACACTTGATAAAACAGCCATGGATATCGCACTCGATACGTTGATTCCAGATAATACAAATCAGCCCTACGATATGAAGATTTTGATTCAAGCCCTTGTTGATGAGGCTGAATTCTTGGAAGTTCATGCCCTCTACGCACCAAATATCATCGTGGGTTTTGCCAGAATCGAAGGTGAGTCGATCGGAATTATTGCGAATCAACCATCACAATTGGCTGGAACTTTGGATATCAATTCAAGTGAAAAAGCCGCTCGTTTCCTACGTTTTTGTGATGCTTTTAATATTCCGATTCTTACCCTTGTAGATGTGCCTGGGTTTTTGCCCGGTACCGAGCAAGAGTGGGGTGGCATCATCAGGCGCGGTGCAAAACTTCTCTACGCCTATGCTGAAGCATCAGTTCCGTTAGTGACTCTCATAACGCGCAAAGCCTATGGTGGCGCATTCATAGTCATGGGCTCGAAATATCTTGGTAGTGATATAAATTTTGCGTGGCCAAGTGCTGAGATTGCTGTGATGGGGGCGCAGGGTGCAGTGAATATTCTCTACCGCACAGAGCTTACTGAGGCTAAAGATCCGGTAGGTAAGCGCAGTGAGCTCATCGATGAATATAACGAGTCATTAGCCAACCCTTATCTAGCTGCAGAGCGTGGAACGATTGACACCGTCATTGAACCCAATCAATCGCGTGCCTACATCACGAAGGCTTTTAGAACCTTAAAGACTAAGCGCGATACATTGCCAGCACGCAAGCATGGGAATATCCCGTTGTAATGAAATTCTCAATCATCAAAGGCGAGGCTACAAGCGATGAGTTGGTCGCAATTGAGCATGCCATGGCAAAACACATCCGAGAAGAGTTAGTTCCTGTTATACGAAAAAGTATTTTTGGAGGCCCACAGTTGCGTAAACCTCTACATAACAGATTCCGCTTCGGCCGTAGAACCTCTTAAACTCTCAATGCCAAAGATTATCCTTGCCTCTGCCTCCACATCGCGCCGTCGCTTGCTTGAATCCGCTGGGTTAGATCCAATCATCATGATCAGCCATGTCGATGAGGAGACAGAGTTTTTTCATGCCCTCTCTCCATCAGATATGGTCATCGCACTTGCGATCACAAAGGCTCACACAGTCCGTGAACAGATAGATTTCCCAGCAATTATTATCGGTTGTGACTCTACATTTGAATTTGATGGTCAATCCTTTGGAAAACCTGCGAGTCCAGAGATTGCCTTTGATCGTGCTGCGCGTGTCCAAGGCAACTCAGGTCTACTCCACACAGGCCACTGCATCATTGATACCGACAAGGGACGTGAAATCTCTAACATCGTGACAACGAAGGTCACCTTTGATCAGATGAGTGATGATGAGATCGATGACTATGTCGCAAGTGGTGAGCCCCTACATGTTGCAGGCGGCTTTACTCTCGATGGCTTTAGCTCTCCCTTTATCTCATCGATCGAAGGCGATTACACCAACGTTGTTGGAATCTCTATGCCTTTCGTAAGAAAGGCCTTCACGCAACTTGGATATACATGGCCAGAGGCCAAGGTGATGAGATGAAGCGGGTACTGATAGCTAATCGTGGTGAGATTGCAGTACGCATCATTCGTGCCTGCAGAGATCACAACCTTGAGAGTGTCGCCGTTTATTCGCAGGAAGATCGCAGCTCGATTCATGCTGGAATGGCAGATTCTGCTTACTCATTGGCTGGGACGACTGCGCTTCAAACATATCTCAATAGTGAGAAACTCATTACTATAGCCAAAGAGTCTGGTGCTGATGCAGTGCATCCAGGCTATGGATTCCTATCCGAGAATGCAGAGTTTGCACAGGCGGTAATTGATGCAGGTCTTATCTGGATCGGTCCCCCACCAGCGGCAATTCGTTTATTAGGAGACAAGGTCTCTGCCCGTAAGATCGCAGCAAAGGTCGGAGCGCCATTAGTTGCAGGGACGCCAGATCCCGTTGCAGGATTTGAGGAAGTAATAGCTTTTGCCAAAGAGCATGGCCTACCAGTTGCCATTAAAGCCGCACACGGTGGTGGCGGGCGTGGATTAAAAGTCGCACGAAGCATTGAAGAGATTCCTGAACTATTTGCATCGGCAGTGCGTGAGGCGATCAGTGGATTTGGTCGTGGTGAGTGTTTTGTTGAACGCTATTTGGATAAGCCTCGCCATGTGGAGACACAGGTTCTTGTTGATAAGTATGCCCATGTAGTCGTAGTAAGTACACGTGACTGCTCACTGCAGCGCCGTCACCAAAAACTAGTCGAAGAGGCTCCTGCACCATTTTTAACAGATGCTCAAAACGAGGAGTTATATCGCTCTAGTAAGGCGATAATGAAAGAGGCTGGCTACGTAGGAGCAGGTACTTGTGAATTTCTTATTGGTACTGATGGCACGATCTCTTTTCTTGAGGTAAACACACGCCTTCAAGTTGAGCATCCAGTAAGTGAAGAGGTCACCGGTATTGATTTGGTGCGAGAACAGTTCCGCATCGCAATGGGTGAACCTCTTGGCTTTGATGATCCAGTAATCCGTTCTCATTCAATTGAATTTCGCATCAATGGAGAGGATCCAGGTCGCTCGTTTTTACCGGCCCCTGGCCACATCACTAAGTGGATTGTCCCAACTGGTCCTGGTATCCGTATCGATGCAGGTTTTGGGGCTGGAGATACGATCGGTGGCAACTTTGATTCGCTCCTTGCGAAGCTAATTGTCACTGGAGCCACTCGTGGGCAAGCGATAGAGCGAGCACGAAGAGCGCTAGCTGAGTTCACCATAGATGGATTAGCGACAGTGCTGCCCTTCCACCGGGCCATTCTTGAAGACTCTGCATTTACAGAGGATTTCAATATATATACAAGCTATATCGAGAGCGAGTTTGTCAATAATTTCGAGGCTTTTGTATCAACGAGCCAACCACTTCAAACCCACATGGCTCCTGAGTATTTGGTGACTGAGGTCAATGGAAAACGCTTTGAGATTCTGGTGCATGCTCCAGCTCCTGTGGTCAAACGACATCGAGCCAAGGTCGGCATGACCGGCGGATCAGGCGGATCGGCACTCACCAGTCCCATGCAAGGCACGGTCGTGAAAATCGCCGTTATAGAGGGTGCGCACGTGCAAGCTGGTGACTTGATTATTGTCCTTGAGGCGATGAAGATGGAGCAACCACTCATAGCCCATAAATCTGGTCTTATCTCAAATCTCACGGCGGTAATTGGTACTACCGTCTCAAGTGCGACAGTACTGTGTGAGATTATTGACGTATGACATCGAATGAACTTCTCTATAGCGATCCACTAGCGTGTGCAGGAGTAGCAGCGGGCGAAATCATCACGCGTACGGGAGTCGCATCCCACGATATTGCACTCGTTATGGGTTCGGGTTGGGTCAGTGCCATCGATGCTCTTGGAACTCCTACTTATGAATGTAATGCCGAAGAGTTAACTGGTTTTTTACCCCCCACAGTTGAAGGCCACTCAGGAAAAGTTCGTTCATATCTCATTGAATCTGAGGGTAAAAGCCTCCGTGCGCTTGTATTTTTGGGTCGTACGCATTTATATGAAGGTAAAGGTGTTGAGCCCGTTGTTCATAATGTCCGCACGGCCATCAAAGCTGGCTGTAAAATTATTATTCTGACAAATGCATGTGGGGCAATCAATACTAAGTTCTCAGTCGGACAACCTGTTTTGGTCCGTGACCACATCTCATTGACTGCGGTATCACCATTAACTGGGGCTACTTTTGTAGATCTCACTGATCTATACAGCAAGCGAATTCGTGCAATTGTAAAGCAAGAAGATGGCACTCTTGATGAGGGTGTCTATGTTCATTGGCGTGGACCAACCTATGAGACACCTGCAGAGATCCACATGATGCGCACGATGGGTGGAGATCTGGTTGGAATGTCCACTGTCCCTGAAGCGATTGCAGCACATGCGCTAGGCGCTGAAATTCTTGGAATCTCATTGGTGACAAATGCAGCGGCTGGAGTCACTGGTGAAAAACTCAATCACGAAGAGGTTATCGCTGCGGGTAAAGCCGCCGCTAATCGTATGGGCGCACTTCTCAAAGGTGTCATTCCAAAGTTATTCTAAGAGCATGGATCTACGCAGCCAGGTGCAAGCATGGATCGATGATGATCCAGATCCACTCACATCTGCGCAGTTACAACTGTGGCTTGATACAGATAATGAGGCAGAGCTGCGCACATCCTTCTCAGGCTTTCTGCAGTTTGGTACTGCAGGTCTGCGGGGGCCAGTACGCCCGGGCCCATCAGGCATGAACCGAGCAGTGGTAGGCCGCACCGCTTGCGCGATCGCCACTTATATGAAGGAGCGAAATTTGAACTCGGTCGTGATTGGACGCGATGCACGGCATGGTTCGGAGGAGTTCACGCAGGAGACTGCGCAGATAATGAGCGGTGCTGGGATGAAGGTCTACGTCCTGCCCCGTCCATTACCCACGCCTGTCCTAGCCTTTGCAACCAATGAATTGAAGTGTGATGTTGGAATCATGGTCACGGCCAGCCATAATCCACCACAAGACAATGGTTACAAGGTTTATTTAGGTGGAACTGTCGATGGAATCCTGTATCGGGGATCTCAAATTATCTCACCTACCGATGAAGCTATTGCTGTACATATCGATGCGATTACAACATTGGCTAACCAACCCCGTGGTAATCAGTGGAGTATTGTCGATGAAAAAATTATTAGTAAATATGTAGGTATTACCGCAGCGATTGCAACCAAGCCAGGTACGTTAAAGATTGTCTACAGCGCTATGCATGGGGTTGGGACCCAAACACTTCAACAGGTCTTTGCTGCTGCCGGCTTTGCCGCTCCCATTCTCGTTGCCGCACAGGCCGAACCCGATCCAGATTTTCCAACTGTAGCATTTCCTAACCCTGAAGAGCCTGGTGCAATTGATTTGGCACTAGAGACTGCACGCTCATCTAATGCAGATTTAGTAATTGCCAATGATCCTGACGCCGATAGATGTGCAGCAGCAGTAAAGGATCCAGTTACTGGCTGGCGGATGCTACGCGGAGATGAGTTAGGAGCGATTTTTGGTGAATCGATTGCGCGAAATACCAGCAAAGGGATATTTGCAAATTCAATTGTCTCTTCCACGATTTTGAGCAAGATAGCTCAGCACTACAACCTAGAGTTTAAGCAGACATTAACTGGCTTTAAATGGCTAGCAAAGATCCAGGGCCTCACCTTTGGATATGAAGAAGCGATTGGCTACGCAGTTGATGCAGGTACCGTCAATGATAAAGATGGGATATCTGCAGCGATAAAGCTTGCCCAGATTGCCAGTGATTTAGCCGCTGCAGGCAAAACACTACTCGATCTACTCGATGAGATCTGGGCCAGGCATGGCGCTCATGCAACCGAGCAGATCTCAATTCGTTTAGGCGATCTCTCTGAAGTTGCAACCATCATGGGTCGCCTGCGCAAGAATCCACCGGTAGAGATTGCGGGTCATCGCGTTACATCTATCGATGATTTATCAAAACCCACAGATGCTTTACCACCTACAGATGGAGTACGTATTTGGCTTGGTGCCAAGATCCGCATCATTATTCGCCCCAGCGGAACCGAGGCAAAGATGAAGTGTTACATTGAGGTTATTGAAAAAGATTTAGCACTTGCGGACAGTGTCATGAATCGATTACGAGGACCACTAAAGGAATTACTATCGTGAGTTATTACGGCTTAGTAGATGGGTCTGAGGTCTCTCTCAAGAAGTACCTCCGATCTCTATCTGGTGTGGATCAAGTGGGTGCTGATGCTCGCGCTGGGATGTTGGCAACACGGAGTATCAAAACAACATCTAAACGTTGGGCTATAGATACTGCGATTTCAATGGTGGATTTAACGACGCTTGAAGGGGCAGATACACCAGGAAAAGTTAAAGCTCTATGCGCCAAAGCCGTTAGACCTGATCCCACCGATCTATCGATACCAAGTGTTGGAGCAGTCTGTGTCTATAACGATATGGTTGCAATTGCACGCACACACTTAGATTCTATTGGTGGTGCTCATGTAGGTGTTGCGGCAGTTTCAACTGCCTTTCCATCTGGGCGTGCATCGATGGCAGTAAAGATACAGGATACGCGAGATGCCCTTGACGCCGGTGCATCAGAGATAGATATGGTCATTGATCGTGGAGCGTTTTTAAGTGGTGATTACATTACTGTCTTTAATGAAATAGTTGCGATTCGTGAACTATGTGGGACCCGTGCACATTTGAAAGTTATCTTTGAAACAGGCGAGCTTGTTACATATGACAATGTTCGTAAGGCCTCATTTCTAGCTATGGCTGCAGGTGCACATTTCATCAAGACATCAACTGGCAAGATTGCACCAGCTGCAACGGCCCCAGTCGTCTTAGTGATGCTTGAAGCTGTGCGTGATTTTTACGAGATGACTCAGACCCGTATCGGCGTAAAGCCAGCTGGTGGAATCAGAAATACTAAGGATGCAATGAAGCAGTTGGTCCTAGTCAATGAGACTGCAGGGCCTGAATGGCTCACCCCCTCTCTCTTTCGTATTGGTGCCAGTGCCCTGTTAAATGATTTGTTAATGCAGCGCATGAAACTCGATGATGGCTACTACGCTAGCCCTCAGTATGTAACGATTGATTAATGGAGACTCAAGTGAACTTTGACTACGCACCAGCACCTGAATCACGGGCAACTGTCTCGATTAAGCCTAAGTACGGCCACTTTATTGGCGGTAAGTTCGTTGCAGGAAGTAAGCACTTCCCCACTATTAATCCGGCAACTGAAGAGGTTTTAAGTCAGGTCGCATTAGCGGGTAAGGCAGATGTCGATGCGGCAGTAAAGGCTGCACGTAAGGCATACACAACGACCTGGTCAAAAATGAGTGGCAAAGAACGTGGTAAGTATTTATTTCGCATTGCGCGCATCATGCAGGAGCGCTCACGCGAGTTTGCAGTCCTTGAGACCCTCGATAACGGCAAGCCAATCCGTGAATCTCGTGATGTCGATGTGCCATTAGCGGCAGCGCACTTTTTCTATCACGCTGGATGGGCCGATAAACTTGAGTTTGCTGGCCTTGGTACATCGACTAAGCCACACGGTGTTGCAGGCCAGATTATTCCCTGGAACTTTCCGCTTTTGATGTTGGCCTGGAAGGTTGCACCAGCACTTGCTGCAGGTAACACCGTAGTTCTAAAGCCTGCCGAAAGTACATCTCTTACCGCACTTTTATTTGCCGAGCTCTGCCAACAGGCAGAGCTCCCTGCAGGAGTTGTCAATATCGTCACTGGTGATGGCTCAACTGGAGCCCTTATCGTTAATCATCCGGGTATCGACAAGATTGCATTTACTGGATCAACGGAAGTTGGAAAGATTATCGCTCGCGCAGTAGCGCCAACACACAAGAGTGTGACCCTGGAACTCGGTGGCAAGGCCGCTAACATCATCTTTGAGGATGCGGCAATCGATGAGGCGATTGAGGGCATAGTCAATGGAATTTTCTTTAACCAAGGCCATGTCTGCTGCGCAGGATCTCGCTTGATTCTGCAAGAGAGCATTGCCGATGAAGTACTAGAAAAGCTAAAGAAGCGAATGTCTAAAATTCGTTTAGGTGATCCTATGGATAAGAACACTGATTTAGGTGCAATTAATAGCAAAGAACAGTTACTTAAGATTCGCGAGCTATCTGCATCCGGTGATGCCGAAGGCGCACAGCGTTGGAGTGCACCCTGTGATCTACCTACAAAAGGCTTTTGGTTTCCACCAACAATTTTCACTGGCATCACACAGTCCCACCGCATCGCACGCGAGGAGATCTTTGGGCCAGTGCTCTCGGTCTTAACATTTAGAACTCCACAAGAGGGTATAGATAAGGCTAATAACACTCCTTTTGGTCTATCTGCAGGCGTTTGGAGTGAAAAGGGTTCGCGTATTTTGTGGGCCAGCCAACAACTTCGTGCCGGAGTCGTCTGGGCAAATACATTCAACAAGTTTGATCCAACCTCTCCATTTGGTGGATACAAAGAGTCTGGCTGGGGTCGCGAGGGTGGACGCCATGGCCTAAGCGCATATTTGAAGGGAGTTGGCCATGAGTAATCGCATCGATATAAAAAAGACATATAAGTTATTTATTAATGGAGCATTTCCTCGCAGCGAATCAGGCCGCACATATGAAATTAAAAATACTAAAGGTGTCTTTATTGCAAACCCATGCCTGGCATCGCGCAAAGATCTAAAGGATGCCGTAGTTGCTGCCCGTGCAGCACACTCTGGATGGAATAAAGCCAGCGCATATAACAAGGGGCAGATTCTTTATCGCATCGCCGAGATGCTAGAGGGTCGTCGTGCACAGTTTGTAGATGAAATTATCTCAGTTACAGCTCTGACAAAGTCAAAAGCTGAAAAGGAAGTTACCGATTCCATTGATCGTTTAGTGTGGTATGCAGGTTGGAGTGACAAGCTCTCATCTCTTTCAGGTGCACTCAACCCAGTCGCAGGTCCGTACTACAACTTTACGGTTCCAGAGAGCATGGGCGTTATCGCTGCAATCGCACCCGAGACGCCATCTCTTCTTGGTCTCATCGATGCAATTGCTCCAATTATTGTGGGTGGAAATACTGTTGTGGTCTTGGCCAGCACTAAAGCGCCACTATCTGCCATGAGTTTTGCTGAGGTTCTAGCAACTAGTGATCTACCTGCCGGAGTTATCAATATTTTGAGCGGTAAAAAAGATGAGATTGCGCCCTGGATGGCATCACATATGGATATCGATGGCTTTGATATCTCTGGAGTTGGGGCTAAATCACAGGGTGCACTAAGAGTGGGCGGGGCTGAAAACTTAAAGCGGATCTTTAGTTTTAAATCGGCCGATCCTGGACGAATCTTGGCCTTCTTAGAAAACAAGACCGTCTGGCATCCGATAGGGCTCTAAGAGCGCCCCTTTTCAATGGTTGTGAGCCACAACTGGCGCACGGACTCAACATCTAGATCCATAACAACTCGCACCTTCGCCGAATCCTCAAGAGCTAACGGCTCTAGATCTTTAAGGAAGTCATCGCGCCGATCGCAAATAGTCTGTCCCCGCGCCGGACCCGATGATGTATCGACTACGACATCAAACATCTGCGTAGTAAATAGCTCAGGATGAATTACACATGCAACTGCGCCGTAGTCACCAAGAGTTATTGGCGATATATGTAGGCGCTCAATAAATGCTTCGATAAGTGAGCCTGCAAAATGTGGGGCAGAATCCGATGAACTCTTCAAACGAGCCGCTTCTGCACTCGTAATTCCAGGACGCATAAATACATCTAGGCCATACATTGTTATTGGAACGCCACTTTGAAAAACAATCGCTGCAGCCTCTGGATCGTGCCAGATATTGAACTCAGCGGTAGCCGTTGCATTACCAGCAGATGCTGAACCACCCATTAAAACTATGTGATGAATTTTTTTGGCCGTCTCTGGAAAGGCTCTTAAAAAGAGTGCAATATTTGTAAGCGGTGCGACCGGTACTAATGTCACTGGATCTTTCGAAGCTTCAATTAAATCACGCAGTAGCTCAACGGCAGATCGCGGATCTACTCTTCGATGAGATGGTGCTATCCCAAGATCACCCATTCCATCGGCTCCATGAACATACTCTGCGTACTGAGATACTCCAAGCAATGGACGCACGGCTCCACGAGCAACTGGAATTTTATTGGCTCGCGCGGCATCTAAAACCTTCAGTGTATTTGTGACAACCTGATCAACGTTTATATTGCCATCTACACACGTTATGCCTAAAAGATTGATGCCAGGGTGCATCGCTGCAAATAAGACGGCAAATGCATCATCGATGCCAGTATCGACATCTA
>Ga0209550_10000013_pt1 | contig 118531 bp, 114 predicted proteins | sample LauGreSuBDMM15SN_2_FD_187567 | JGI IMG/M metagenome (GOLD analysis project Ga0209550, IMG submission 187567) | Freshwater lake microbial communities from Lake Michigan, USA - Su13.BD.MM15.SN (SPAdes) (version 5) | ecosystem: Environmental > Aquatic > Freshwater > Lake | place: Lake Michigan... | reverse complement strand
GAGATGATAAATATTCAATTTTAAAATCATCAGTTTTTTCTATTAAAGCTACCAAAATATTAGAAGTTATATCATATTTATTAGAATCCTTAGTAAATTGAATCACTTCAGATTTTATAATATTACTAAAAAAAAATATAAAAATAATTATATATGTTTTGATATCAACTATAAATAATTGTGATAAATTACAAAAAGGCATGAGAGATTATCTAGAATAAACCTGGAATAAACCTTTTTTTATCTAAAAAATGATTTGAGTACTTTGAATTTTGAAATAATTCATTTTCTTCAAATCTAATTCGAAAAAATAGTAATATAAAATTTAGTATAGAAAAAACTATAAAAGAAAAATAGGCCGAATGAAATAGGGATAAAGCTGTTAATTCAAAGATTACAACTAAATAATTAGGATGCCTTATAAATTTATAAATACCACTAGTAGTAATTGATAACTCATCACTGGGATTATAAATTACTTTAGTATTCCAATTTTTACCAAGTACATTTAGTACATGAAATCTAATTAACAAACATACTAAATATAAAATTATCATACTTATTCCTAAGTATGCATAGAAACTTCTATTTAAGAAATATACTTCTAGTGGTGTAAAAATTAAAAATGATACATGTAGAATAATGAAAAGAAAAAATAAAACTTCTTTTGGTTTTTGAATATTAGACTCGGTAGACCTCAAAGAATCATTTCTCTTAGAAATAAATAATTCAATTAAACGTAGTACTGCAGTTAATAAAAATAATCCAAGTAAGCTAATAAATGAGAATGAAATTTCAGACATTTCAAAAAATACTAATTATACAGGAACCAGATTGAGTAGTCACAAAAAATTGCATTGTGTATCCTCCCGTAACTTGGATTTGAGGAGTTATAGCACTAGGAACAACCGAAGCAGTTTTTGTAGGAGAACATATTTTTGAAAATACGGTTACGGTCATTTCACTAGGACAATTCAATAATAGTGATCTACTCCCTTCGGGTAGATCTACCTTAAATACTTTAGTGCCTATAGACTCAGTAAATTCTACAGAATTTTGGGAACCAAAACTTAGAGATACTTCAGATCCATACGTACTTTTAAAAGGAGAATAACAATTCACATAAACATCCGTTCCAATACAATTAATCCCAGATTTTTTATCAAAACTGTTGCAGCTTCCTCCATTTTTAGCAACTGTCAATACTCCAGAACTCACCCCACCTGGTACTGTTGCAGTAATTTCAGTAGCCGTAGCACTCAGTATGGATCCTATAATTCCGTTGAAGGAAACCACATTATCTGAAAGCACTGCAGAAAAATTTCTTCCCAGTATTTTGATAGAAGCGGCTGGGTATACAACACCTTCTAATGTGAATGTTGAATAAATTTGATTAGGTTCTAAAGATGTGATAATTGGGTATGTCAAAGCACTCAATGCAAGTGCACTTGTAGAACTAGTATTTGAACTAGACTCACATTTGTTAATAAATAAAAGTATGAGTATTGAATTCAAAAAAAATTTTATAAGTTTATTCATATTAATCCTAGAAAATTATTTTTATTAATAACTTATATCCAACTATTAAAATAAGATTCCTACCAAAAAATAAATATTCTTTTACAGAAATTCAACTAGAAAACCTATTTATTTAAAAAAAGATAAACATGAGGGAACCTCTAAAAACCCCTTAACAGGGGTTTATAGAGGTTCTTATGATTTTGGGGTTGTACCCCAAACCCCGCTTTTTTAAGAAAATATTGATAAATTTCTTATTTTATACAAAACCTAAATTTTTAAAAAATAGGTTAGTAGATGTTCCCACGAATTTAGATAATATTTCTAAGTTGTGTGTTTTTTCTTTTAGGTTACTAAAATCTAAGGTTTTCTTACAAAAGATCTTGAAGATGGTCAATAATTTCAGATGTAGAAGTATGTGCTTTTGATAATGCTTTATTAAATGCTCTCAATGCCTGATCCCTGTTTCCTTGGAGTTTTAAAATCAAACCTAATGTATCTAGGTATGCTGGATTGTTCGGATCATTTTTTAATGCTATTTTTATATACTCTATCCCTTCACTTAGATCTTCTTTAGAAGGATTTGGAAGTATGGCTAATAGGTATGCAAGTGAATTAAGACTATTTGGATAATTAGGACTTAATTTTAATATATTCTTATGAATTTGTATTGCATCCTGAACTTTTGATGTCTTTTCTAAAATATGCGCTCTAAAGGATAATAAACGAACATCTCCAACGTTTATCTTTAGCCTCTCATCAGTTTGCTCTAAAGCTTTTTCAAAATTTTTAAGTTGAATATTTGAATAAATCATCAATCTATATACATTATCTATATCAATAAAAGTTGAAGATTTTTTAATTAAATCTTCAAGGACATTCAAACATTTCTTATGATTTCCTGTCCTCGCACAACAGATTGCTAAATTATATAACAGTTCAGGATTAGAGGGATCGTCTTTCAGATCATTATCGATTAGAGTGAGAGCCAGTGCATAATTCCTTTTTTCTAGTTCAAGGAAGTACTTTTTCTTTTTAATCATTTATATTTTTTTTCCTAAATGCCACTTCTTTTAAAACATTTTCTTTCTCTTCTTCTCCCATCACTGACCATTTCCCAATTTCTTCTAATGTTCTAAAGCAACCCACACAAAGCCCAGATAAATAATCCATTTCACAAACTTTTATGCAGGGTGACTTAATAATGCTCATCAAATTTACTACTTAGAGCTCATATATTTTTCGAAGCTTATCAATTTCTCGTTTCATGTGATACCATAATTCTTCCTTGTTAGGATTAAAGGTAGCTAGAACACTATTTTTTACAATTTCAATGATCTCCTCTACGCTAAAATTTAATTTATCATAGAGTTTTAAATACTCATCAGAAAGCCTTACATCAAATATCTCAGGGTCATCAGTGTTGAGCGTAACAATAATTCCACTGTCATAAAACTGCCTAACCGGATGGTTTTCTTCTTCACGAACATATTTCCCAGTAAAAATATTACTCGTAATACAAACTTCAAATGGAATTTTATTATCTCTCACATATTTCATGAGATCAGGATCCTGGATTGCGGAAGTCCCATGGCCTATTCTCTCTACTTTAAGATACTTAATTGCATCCCAAACTGACCAAGGACCATCATCTTCCCCCGCATGTGCTACGACACGTAAACCAGCTTGCCTAGCAATCTTAAATACTTCTTCATAATCCTTAGCAGGACCTAATAGCTCAGCTCCACCAAGTCCAATTCCAATTACTTCGGTATAATTTAACTTTAGAACTCTATTTAGGTTATTTAGAGCGTTGTCTTTTCCAAATGTTCTCGAGACATCAATCAATAGTTTGATATCTCTGTCTTCCTGTGCTTTTATTACACGTATACTTTGGATTATATTTTCTATGATTTTTTCAAAATCTAGTCCATTCTGTAAAAATTTAGTGGGAGCTAGGTAAACCTCTGTATATATAATATTGTCTTTTTTCATATACTGACCTAGGGAATCGATCAGTATGGAGAAATCACTTTCATCCTTAATTGCACTTTGGATAAAGAAAAATAGTTGGATAAATCCATTTAAATCACTAAAAACAAATTTTTGCTCAAAATCCTCTTCAGATATTATTATGTTGTTTTTAAGTAATAATTTTTTTAGAGAATCCTTACTTAAACATGCTTCTAAATGAAGATGTATTTCTGTTTTGGGAATATCTCGCAAAAATTGCTTAATGTTGCGACTTGTCATAGCATTTTCTATTTTAGGAAGACTTCCCAATCCTTTTTTTGTATATGATTTATTTTCGGAATTATCCTCTATTGCAAACGATTTTATCACACCAAGAACCCAGGATGGTGGATTTTTTATCGAGAGTTCTAATAGAGTTTCCTTTTCTCTCTTCAGTTCACTTAATTTTCCTTCAAAACTTGCATTTAATCCTGAATAATAGACCCTATTTCCAGGAAGTCTATTTCTGAATCTGTTTAATTCTTGGATGTCCCTATTCAAAAGAGATATCCTACTCAGAATTTGATTAAAGCTAAGTCTCACAAGTTTACGGAAGATTTTAAATGTCTAAAAAGTAATATCCATTAAATGCCTTTAAATGCAATAAGGAAATTGAAAATAAATATAGAATTTTCAGTTTACGTCGAAAAATTATTATAACATGGGAGCGACATAAGTATATGATTAAAACTATGAGGGAAACCTTTCTTCCATTTGCACTTCCTAGCATTTCTGAAGAAGCAATTGAAGAAGTGGCAAATGTTTTACGCTCCGGATGGATCACTTCAGGCCCCAAAGTAAAAGAGTTTGAGGCTAAATTCTGTAAATATGTATCCTCAATGGAATCCATAGCTCTAAATTCTGCAACCGCAGGCTTACATCTTGCTCTAGAAGCTATAGGACTAACAGAAAAAGACTCTGTTATAACCTCCTCGGTGACATTTACAGCCACAGCTGAGGTGGTTTGCTATTTCAAAGCACATCCTATCCTAACAGATGTTGACTCTGAACATAATATTATGACACCTGAAACCCTATTGGCCACTATCGAAAGGGAGTGTAAATTTGTTGGAGACTCTTTAGTCCACAAAGAAACCAATAAAGTAGTTCGTGCTGTAGTACCAGTACATTTAGCAGGGTATACCTGTGACATGGAAGCCATTCTTGATATAGCTAAAAAATATAATTTATATGTTATTGAAGACGCTGCACATGCTTTTCCTGCAATCCACAAAGGCAAAATGATTGGTAGCTGGGGTGATTTTACTGTTTTTAGCTTTTATGCCACGAAAGGTATAACAACAGGGGAAGGTGGTATGGTTACCACAAATAACTCTGAGTTTGCAAACCGCATGAAAATTATGAGACTTCATGGAATCAATCGAGATACTTTCAATAGACCCGGGTGGTTTTATGAGGTTGTGGATGCAGGTTATAAATATAATTTAACAGATATAGCAGCAGCTATTGGTCTGGTTCAACTCAAAGAATCTCCTGGCTTTTGGGCTAGAAGAGAAGAAATTGCATTGAAGTACAATGAAGAATTCTCAGAAATTAAAGGAATGAAATTACCTAAACCAGATTCCAGAGGGAAGCACTCTTGGCACCTCTATAGAATTGAATTGGATCCTAAAGTTGCTAAAATGGGTAGAGATAGTTTGGCAATTGAGTTGAAAGATAGAAATATTGGTTCTAGCCTTCATTTCATCCCTATTTTTGAACATCCTTTTTATAAAAAAAATTATAATTTTAATAAAAATAATTTCCCAAATGCTTCAAAAATGTATGACAAAGCTCTTTCCCTCCCACTATTTGCAGGTATGACAGATTCTGATGTAGATGATGTTATATCAGCAGTGAAAGACCTTCTCGGATAAATTTAGTATCGAATGTCTGACACTCTAGGTACTCCATCTAAACATCTTATATCTTGGCAGGAATGGTCTGATACTTCCATAGAATCCTTATTAGACTTTTCTGTTTATGTAAAAAAAAATAGGGTATATTTTTCTGGTCATATGCAAGGAAGAACTATGGTCATGCTCTTTCAAAAGACATCCACCAGAACAAGAGTATCTTTTGAAGCAGGTATGACAGAGCTTGGAGGGCATGCAATTTATTTAGATTGGATGACTTCTAATATTCAACTTTCAGATATTGAATTTGAAGCGGAATATCTTTCACGAAATGCTTCCATAATCATGGCTAGACTAAAAAAACATGAAGACCTATTGACGCTTCAAAAAGGATCACACGTACCAGTGATCAATGGGTGTTGTAATTTATACCATCCATGTCAATCGCTAGCTGATATATTAACAATTCAAATGGATAGAGGTAGCCTAAAAGGTGCTACTCTGTGTTACGTAGGAGTTCATAATAATGTTGTCAACTCGCTAATTGAAATCACAAGTGCATTGGGTGTTCACTTAGTTTTAGTGACTCCACTAATAAATGAAAATGCTAAAATTGATGCAGTTATACAAAAGGGTATCCAGAAAAAAACATTAACATGGGAAACTGATTTAAAAAAAGCGATACATGGATGTGAATATATTTATACAGATACTTGGGTGGATATGGAGTTTTTCAATGATCCAGGCTTTCAAAAAGAAAAAGAAAAAAGAATCCAAGAAATGATGCCTTACCAAATAAATCTTGAATTACTCAAAGATTCTAAAATTAAAATTATGCATGACATGCCTATACATCCCGGCTATGAAATTTCCAGAGAAGCTGTAAAAGATTCTAGATCTATTATTTTTCAGCAAGCAGAAAATAGATTAGATGCACAAAAAGCAATCATCTTGAGACTTATTGAAAATCACTGACGATGTCTACATCTAAAAGATTAGACTATATATTAGTTCATGCAGGTCTTGGCTCTAGGAAAGAAGTTAAAAATTTAGTTAAATATTCTGTAATTCTAGTTAATGATAAACAAGTTAAAGACCCATCTATTCATATAACAGAAGATGATTGCATTACAATTGATGGTAAAATAATTTCTTTTAAAAAAAATTATTATTTTATGATGAATAAACCCTCTGGGGTAATTTCAGCTACTTTTGATCCTAAAGAAAAAACTGTAATTGACTTGCTCACTGATATAGACCAAAAGAAAAACTTATTTCCTGTAGGAAGATTAGATAAAGACACTGAAGGATTGATTTTTTTAACTACAGATGGTAAATTAGCACACGAACTACTTTCTCCAAATCAACTAAAAGTAAAAGTATACCATGCAATTATTTCTGTTAACATAGTACAAGAAGATATAGAAAGTTTTCGGAAAGGAATTACCTTAGATGATGGATTTAAAACAGCTCCAGCAAATTTAGAAATAATTGAGAATAATTCTATGTTTGCAAAAATTAGCATTACAGAAGGAAAATTTCACCAAATAAAAAGAATGTTCTTAGCACTTGGTAAAGAAGTGACCTATTTAAAAAGAATTTCTATTGATTCATTAATTTTAGACGAAAGTTTAAAACTAGGGGAATATAGAGAGCTAACTACATATGAAGTATCCCAATTGAAAGGATTTGAATGATGCCAGATGATGAAATAATTCTAACTACATCCCAGTTTTTACAAGTTGAAAAATTATCTCTTTTGGGAGCTATGTTAGCAGGCATCACACATGAAATAAATAATCCCCTCAACTTCGTATCCATGGCTAAGGATAGCTTAAAGGATGAACTATCCGATCTAGATTCAACCCTTAAAGTATTAACTGAAGATCCAGAAGCTTATGAAATGAGGCTGCAATTTAAAAAAAAATTTGAGTCCCTTTATAAACTAATTTCAGATATTGAGCTGGGCTTAAACAAAGTTTCTACTATCAATTCTTCTATGAGAAACTATGCTAGGTTTGATCAAATAATAGACCAGACAGTCAATCTCAAAGAGATTTTAGATGAAACAGAAATCATACTAGCTAATAAATTAAAACGATGGTCTTACTCAAAATATTTAGATCCTAACCTACCAAATATTTCATGTAATCGAAGCCAAATATCACAAGTAATAGCTAATTTAATTTCAAATGCTTGTGATTCCTTAGCTGAATTAAAAATGACAGACAAATCTTTCAAAGGAGTACTGCGGACTAAAATTTCACTTATAGATAACAAAAAAATAAGAATTGAAGTTGAAGACAATGGCAGTGGAATAAATAATGAAGTTCTGAATAAAATATTCGAACCATTTTTTACAACTAAATCAAAAAGCGAAGGTATGGGATTAGGTCTTACAATTAGTTTAAACATTGTAAAAAACCATAAAGGTTCTATTCAGTATATCTCTTCTATAGATCTAGGTGGAGCCAATTTTAGAGTCGAGTTACCTATAACACAAATAAAAGAGTGAGAAAACAGAATGTTGAATTGGAAAAAAGCAAGTATAAAAGAAGAAGTAAATAGAGATGGCACTGTGTTACTAGTAGATGATGAAGAGCCCAATCTCCGCCTTTTAGAAACAATTCTTTCCAAAAATTATAATGTTATCACAGCCAGCAGTGCCCAAGAAGCATTGACAAAGCTCAAAGAAAAAGATCTAGGTGTAATTGTAAGTGACCAAAGAATGCCGGATATGAGTGGCACTGAACTTTTTGAAATGATTGAAAAACAGCATCATCCTGCACTGAGAATTATATTAACAGGCTATGCTGATATCCAAACGGTTGTGGAAGCTATCAATGCTGGGAAAGTATTTCGATTTATGTCTAAGCCTATCGAAAAAGCAGATTTAGTCCAAACTGTTCACTCTGCCATGACTCAATTCCATGTAACACAAACGAACCTTCGCTTAATCTCTAAAATTAAAAGGGTAATGGAAGAAAATGCAACTCTTTCAAAACAAGTTCAGCTTTACACCGGAACAAAATCAGAAACATCAACTGACTCTCTTTTCTTCTCCAAAGCACAGCTAATCAAACTCTCTATTTTAAATATTGATTTGCGAGGATATTCTATCTACTCCAGAGGCAAAAAACCAGAACAGGTAATAGGTACCCTTCAGGAAGTTTATGAACCTATTTACAACCTGATACATGAGTATGGTGGGATCGTAGACAAACACATGGGTGATGGGCTCATGGCACTCTTTGGCTTAACTGGTGAGAGTGGATTGGATGCAGGAATATCTTGCATTGAAAAAATTGTAGATCTATTCCCGGCATTAAAGATGGGTATATCTGACCCAGATGCAAGATTTTTAAAAATGGGAATGGGATTAGCTTCTGGGGAAGTAATCATGGGGATGCTAGGTGATGCAAATAGATACGAATTAGCTGTTATTGGCGAAGCAGCGAATCTCTCTGCAAGGTTACAGGAATATTCTAAGTCTATTTTGGCTGGGAAGTCACCAATCCAATCTTTTGAAAATATAATTTGTGTACTGTCTGTGAATGACTATCTACTGCCTTCCCGTTTTGTAGAAGTACCTCTAAATCCAGGAGAAGTGATAAGAGATTTTGATGAAATAAAAAAGATCTCAGTAATTCAAAATTAAACTCAGTACGATAAGTATAAAGAAATTTCAATCATTCCGTTTCTTCCATCAGAAGATAGGCTTAAGAAACCCCCACTTTTTCGGATTAATTCCCTCATCATTCCTAAATTGATCAACTCACCAAACCCACTACGTTGGGTTTGTAAAGAAAATAAATTTTTCTTCTCTTCATCATTCATATATTCGCTCTTGTGCGATACAGAAATTGAAATAAACTTTATAGATAGATTGCTAATTTTGTCTATTTTTACTAGTAACTCATTCGATGTATTCTTTCTTCCTTTTTTCATGCTATAGTCAAAAATAATTCTTAAAGCAAAGGAAAAAATAAATGGATTCCCAAAAAAATCCCAAAATGGCTCTTTACTTTTTTCTAAATCATATATATCTATATCATTTATACTTACTTTCCATTCGTTTTTTTGCCATTTATTTTTACTTAATACAGAATTAAATCCTTTATGTATCTCAGAGAAGATATTTAATCTTTTATAAATATCCCCATCAATCTGTGTTATACCTCTCAACTCAATAATATTTTCCTGGATTCTTTTTGATCCAAGCTCAATACTTTCAAGACTTGTATATATATCATCTATATATTTTTTAATATAGTCTAAAAAATCCTGACTGTCAGGAATAGTTGAGAGAGCTTCTTGAATATTTGATATTAGAGTTTCTATTGAGTCTGTCAGTACCAATTTTCCCGTTAAAATATAATTGAGTGGGTTATTAATCTCATGTGCTAAATGTGTGGCTACTTGAGTTAAGCTAGCATCTCTTTCTGCCCTTGAAAGTGCTACTCTTGATTCATTTAATTCACTCAATGCTTTTTCAGCATTGTCTTTTTCTAGTTTATATTTTATTGTTTTTATCTCTACTTGATTTGCAAGTGATTCACCTAGTTTTTTAGTTTCATCTAGTGCAACCTCTAACTTTGCCATACTTTCTTTTGCTTGGGTTAAAGAGATGCGATTTGCTTCTATTGCCAATAATAGATCTCCAGTAGAATCATGTATTGGTAGATCTGTCATTTTCATACCAAATTTATCTAACTCAGAAGCAGAATTAATAAGCGGACTACCAACTAATACTACATATTCATTATATATAATTGACTGGCCTTTCATTTGTCTTACTAATTCGCCTTCAATTGAAAAAAATAACACCATTCCTGTAAGTTCTTCTAAAATAGCACGATTTATTTTTGATGCAAAAGGTCTGGTAAGAGTCAATCTGTTAAGATTTTTTTGAACTAAACATTTCTCTAAGAAAGGTGATACATATACAATAGTGTCATTCTTATCTAAAACTAAATAAAATGGAGAAAAAACATTTATCAAATCAAAAGGTAAATTTTTTTCTCCCATGATTTTTATATAAACTCTAAAATCATTCTGTCAGAAGGTAGAGGGTTATCTGATTTATTAACATGTGATAATTTGAAAGCTTGTTTATAATACGTTCCAAGTCCTGAAAGTAGGCCTTCTACAAAAGGTAAAAGCCCTAGTCGATTTGAAAAATAATCAATTTGAATTTTTTCTTCAGATAATTTTTTAACTCGAAAGGAAGGAGGATTTTAATCGGGCATTGTTGCCTTGATTCTACTGTGCATACCATCTATATTTTCTAAAAATGATACAAATCCAGTACCGGTTGATGTCATAAGATCATTATAACTTTGAGCTGCAATTTTTAAGACCCAATATTCTCCAAATGCAAAAAGAATTTTTTCTCCAGGAAGCTCCAATATTTCTACCGCAGCCCCAACGAGGCTATAAGTCAGAGCATCATCGTAACTCTGAAATCCCACAAAATCTTCTGGTGCATTGGCTTTGATTTTTATTTTTTCCCACTTGTCAGCACCAAACTGTTCTGTAACTAATTCCTTAATTGCTTTGTTTACCATTCCATACATTAATTATCTCTATCCCCCAATTTTCTTTGATATTATTATACTTTTTTTGAGCTTTTTTATTGAAAAAACTATTTTTTATATTTTTAAGTAACAAATTGATGTTCATACAATCTAGTGTAGATGCCATTTAAAGCTAATAGAGACTCATGATCTCCTTCTTCTGCAATTTTACCATCATCTAATACTATAATTCTTTTTATTTTTCTAATAGTAGATAATCTATGAGCTATGATAAAGGTTGTTCTATTTTTAAATAACCTATCTAAAGCGTCACTCACCAATCTTTCTGACTTACTATCCAAAGCACTAGTTGCTTCATCTAAAATTAGTATCTCAGGATCTCTCAAAAGAGCTCTTGCAATAACTAATCTCTGCCTTTGTCCTCCAGATAAATTGTATCCCCTAATTCCTAAAGTGCTATTGTACTTTGATTCCATTTCAGAAATAAAATCATGTGCATGTGCTAAGCGAGATACACGAATTACATCTCTTAGTGTACTATCTAACTTTCCATAAGCAATATTTTCTGAAATACTCCCATGGAACAAAAAAATATCTTGTGTTACAATACCTATCTTTTTTCTCAAATCAGATAAATTTACATTTTGAATATCAATGCCATCAATTAAGATTCTCCCCTCTGTTGGTGCATAGAATCTTGGAATTAAATCCATTAATGTTGATTTTCCACTTCCACTAGATCCAACCAATGCAACTGTCTCCCCAACTTTAACCTTAAGGTTTATTCCTTTTATAACAGGTGTTTGAGATTCAGGGTAACTAAAATGAACATTTTCAAATATAATTTCATTCTTAAGTTTTTGAATTATTTTAATTGCTGTAGGTTCATCATGAGCTTCAAACACTTTTTTATCAATTATTTCAAAAATTCTTTGACCTGAAACTCTTGCCTGTGATACTTTTCCCACCATTTGTGAGAGTTGGGTAAGAGGTCTTAATAAGAAGAGTAGAGTTAATAAAAATGCCATAAACTCCCCCTGTGAAAATGATCCATCAAATATTAATTTTGCTCCAACTGCAAAAAAACCAAGTACCACAAGGGATGAAGTCAATTCAACTAAACTAGGAGCTATCTGTAAATAAAACTGACCTTTAAAATTTCGATGTGTAGCTTTTTGATTTATATCTTTAAATTTGCCTAATTCAAAAGTTTCCATTCCAAATGATCGCACTACTCTGATACCTGATATCAGCTCATGGACATTTGCATTTAAATCGGCCATACGCTCATGATATTTTTGAGTAGATTTAGTAATTTTTTTAGTAAACAATGTTACTGGATATATAATTATAGGAACTGCTATAACAGCGTAGAGCAATAGTTCCATATTCAAATACATAAGAATTACTAAATGTGTTATTACATAAAATAGATTGATAATTGCATCCCTCAGATTACTTGAAATAACTGCAGATACTATTTCAGCATCATTGATAATTCTACTCATTAAAATTCCAGTTTTCTCTTTATAGAAATATGTGAGTGGAAGTGTTTGAACTTTGTCGTACAATTCTTGTCGTATATCTCGTATTGCCATATATCCGGAAGTTGCAATACAATAAACTGATAACAAATAAAAAATTAATTTTACAAATGATAATGGAATAATAATTTTACAAATATCCCAAACAATTTCCTTGGGTTCCATATCCTTAATTTTAAAATTAACATTTTCTTTAAATTCAATAATCAATCTCTTTAATCTTTCTAATCCATCTAGTGAATCTTTTCCAAAAAGTTTCTCCTTAACTAAAATCTTTTTTTCTGGTAGGGTAAGCTCTAGTCTAAAATTATGATTTTTCCCAGCCCCTAATGCATCAAATAAGGGGACCAAAATTGTCAAAGAAGCTGCATTAAAGATTGCTGTCATAAATGCAAAGATAATTCCTATTGAAAAACGTGTTCTGTACTTTAAGGAGTAGGATAAAAGCCTACGAAAGATGGTACTTCTTGTCATACTCATTAGTACAACATATCCAATGATTTAAGTTGCAAATAAAAAAAGGTAGTTTTAGGATAAGAATATTTAAGGATATTCAAGAAGAAGTATTTCTTTGGATTATGAAATACTTCTTCTTTACTCTCTAGAATAGGTTTAAAAAAATAGAAAAAGCTAAGAAGTCTATTTATGAAAATGCAAATGTATACTTGTATGGCATCACATTTTTCTATACAAAAAAATCTTTTCTCCATGCTGCAAAAAGTTCGTTTTTGCAGTAAGTTCATAAAGCTAGTTTCAAAGAATATTGAAAGATCTAACTTAAATATTAGGTCCTTCTATTCCTTTTCCGTCATTGATATATTTGGAAATAATCACTCGTTGAATCTGAGATGTGCCTTCATAGATTTGGAAAATCTTAGAGTCTCTCATCAATTTTTCAACAGGATACTCACTGTTATATCCATACCCACCAAAAACCTGTACGGCATCAGTACAAATTCTAACACACATATCCGCACAAAATGCTTTTGCTATTGAAGCTTGGTATGTATTTTTGTATCCATTGTCTATCATCCAAGCTGATTGCCATGAAAGTAGTCTTCCTGCTTCTATATCACGTGCCATTTCAGCCAATAAAAAACTAATTCCTTGATTTGCAGAAATTGGTTTACCGAATGTATTACGAGTATTCGCATATCTAGCTGCATGCTCAAAGGCTGATCTGGCTACACCAACTGCACCAATTGCAACACAAGGTCGAGTGTGGTCAAAAGCTGCCATTGCAATTTTAAATCCATCACCTTCTTTTCCAACCATTTGGCTTTTTGGAACTATAACATCTTCAAAGGTCACAGCTCTGGTATCAGAACATTTTTGACCCATGTTTTTTTCTTTTTTTCCTATGATAACCCCGGGAGATTTTGTGTTAATTATAAAGCCAGACATCCCTTTGTGACCAGCACTCATATCTGTTTTTGTTAAAACAAACATCCAGTCACTTACTCCAGCATTTGTAATCCACTGTTTACTACCATTGATTACATAATCATCACCTTTACGTATAGCAGTGGTAAGTATTCCAGCAACATCTGAACCAGCTCCTGGCTCAGTAACTGCGTACGCACATAGTTTAAATTCACTCACCATGGGCTCGACAAATTTTCGTTTGAGCTCATCGCTAGCACCTACAAGAACAGGAGCCAATGCCAGATTGTTTGCTAAAATTGCTGTTGCAACTCCAGAGCATCCATAGTTTAACTCTTCTGCAATGATCACCTCATCTAGATCTGACATTTCAGGCCCACCAAACTGTTCCTCAATATGCAAATTCATCAAACCTATTTCCCAAGCTTTGCGAAGAATATCCATTGGATACTCTCCCGATTCATCGTGATGGGCAGATTTAGGAATGATTTCATTTTTAGCAAAATCACGAGCCATGTCCCTTAGGGCTTTCTGCTCTTCTGTCAAAGAAAAATCTATCATGTATATATCCCTTTCTGACAACCCTGTCTTTCACAACAAGAATGTCAATCAAAGAGTAACAGTTGACATGACATATTCCAAGAGAATCCTAGTAAGAAAACCAGAAGAAAAAGGTAGAATATGGCTGATAAACCAGAAAAAAAGAATAAAAAAATTACAAAGATGAATCTCTCAGAGGTGGATAGCGCCATCAAAAAAGCTCGTGAAAATAACAACACGGACACTAGCAGATATGTGATGCACCTAAGCAAGAGAAAGGAAGAACTAAAAGCAGGAAAATAAACTTTGATACAGTTCATTCGAATTCGTCATCAGTTTGGCTCTACCATTCTGTTTGACGATTTTTCCTGGCACATCAAACCCAATCGAAAAATTGGACTGATCGGTCCAAATGGTGCAGGTAAAACAACACTTTTCCAAATTGCTTTTAATCTAATAAAACCAGATTCAGGTGAGGTTGTGAAAACAAGAGATACTTCGATTTCTCTATTCCAGCAGATACCTAACTTCAACCCAAATCTCAGTGTAATAGAAACATCACTTATTTCTAATATCCAATATGGTGATTACCACAAAAAAAAGGAATCTATAGATAAAGAATTTGATTCTATTTCTCATGATTCTCCAGAATTTGAAAAAATTCTCCAAAAGCAAAGCGAATTAGAAGATTTTGCAAATGCTTCTGATTTGCACACAATAGAAAATAGAGCCAAAAAAATCTTATCCGGTTTAGGTTATAAACAAACTGATTTTGAAAAAACTGTAAGTAGCTTTTCACCAGGATACCAGCATAGACTTGCCTTGGCAATTGCACTATTAAATCCACATAATTTACTACTGCTAGATGAGCCAACAAATCATTTAGACGATGTCTCTAAGGACTGGCTTGCTAATTATTTATTAGATAGTAAAATAACTTTTATTCTTGTAACACACGATCCCGAATTTTTAAACCGTGTCACAGATACTATTGCTGAACTTTCTTCTAAAGGAGTTTTAGAATTCTCAGGAAGCTTAGAAGACTTCTTAGAAGAGAAAAATGAGCTTCATGCAAAACTTGCATTGCAGTACAAAAAAGAACAATCTTATATTGAAAAGAGAATGGAGTGGATCAACCGATTTAGAGCCCAAGCAACGAAAGCTAAGCAGGTTCAAAGTGCAGTTAAAAAACTTGAAAAGCGAGAAAAAATAGAATCACCCGAAGATATATTTTGGAATAAAAAACCTGACTATAGCTTCAAATATATTTCCTGTGGAAAGGTTTCCTTTAGACTCGAAAAAGCTACATTCCAATATGAATCAAATAAAAATGTCACTTTTTCAAATGCTGAAATGGAAGTTAGCTCCGGAGATAAAATTGCACTTGTTGGTCCTAATGGAGCCGGAAAGTCAACTATAATGAGATGTATCAAAGGTGAGTACTCCCTTACATCTGGAAATATCTATTTTGGACCGAAAACCAATACTGGATACTTTTCTCAAACTCATACAGAAGAATTAATTCCTGAGCTCTCAGTTATATCTATGTTGCTTAAAACCTACCCCAATATGTCAGAAATATCTGCCAGAACTCTTTTGGGACATTTTTCTTTCACCGGAGACTCTGTTTTTAAAACTATTAAAAACCTTTCTGGAGGAGAACAAAGTAGACTCCGCCTGGCAATCCTTGTAGAAAATCCCACGAATACACTTCTGCTCGATGAACCTACAAATCACTTAGATATGGTTACAAGAAATGCACTCAAACTTGCTCTCAAAGAGTATCCAGGGAGTTTATGTATTATCAGTCATGATCCAGATTTTTTAAAGGATCTTTGCAATAGAACATTTGAATTATCAGGTGGATATCTTAAAGATCTAAATTGTGATTTTAATGATTTCTTATTGTACCACAAAGATGAATTATATGATATTGGTGAAATTGAAAAAAAAGATAAACCTAAGCTTGAGTATCAGCACAGGAACCAAGAAAAGAATAAGATAAAACGACTACAAAAGGAAATAGATGCAATAGAATCAAAAATTTCATCTTTAGAAAATTTTAGAAAAGATTTTGAAGCACGAATGTCTGATTCCAGCTTTTATAGTAGCCCCAATTACAAAAGGGAGTTATTGGAATATGATAACTCCAAAAATGAATTAGATGAGTTAAATAGAAAATGGGAAGAATTATCTATTGAACTAGGGTAGGTATCTTTTTTTTATTTTACAGAATATCCAAAAATTTTAAAGTTAATTAGCGACAATGTTTTTAATAATTATTATAGAAAGATGCTATGGCAAAAAACCCGTTTTTTTACCATAGGCTGAAAAAAGCTAACTACATTTATACTTGAATTAGCATAAACAGACTTTTAACGAAGTTGTAATAAAATATTTATATTATTTATTAACAGATGTTGCAATATATTTAAGAGGTAAAAATGACAATCCCTATTGCTATAAAGAAAAATGTCTCTACACTTTTCATTTTATTGGTATATTTGGTTATACAATTCTCAATCCTTGGTGAGGCCACAGCTAAAGATCCTACACCTTCAGTCAAAAAAATGATTGGTTTTATTCGATATAAAAAGAATACAAATGCAATTGCATTGATAGATACTGAAACTTTCTCTTCTAATTTGTTAAAAGGTGAATATGAAAATCTCTCACCAGATCAAAAGAAAGATTTTCAGGATGCTGTTAAAGTTTATATTGAAAATAAATCATTTCCAATTGCATTGAAGTACTTCGATAAAGTGGACATCACTTATGAAAAACCAATACCTAAAGGAAGTATGTTTGAAATACCTTCTTCAATCCTCTACAATGGATCTCAGCAAATTAAATTTTCATGGATATTAGTTGAGAAAAATAATCTCTTTTTTATAAGTGACTTTTCTATGGATGGTAAATTAATTTCTGATATTAACCGTGAAAAGCAGCTCTTACCCTTACTGAAAAAAGAAGGCTTTGAAAAGATGCTAGAAAAACTCAAAGAAGCATCCAAATAGAAATGAAAAAATATATTTCTATTTTTTGTGATCTATTTCTAAAGAAACCATTAGTTACATTGGTTATATTAATTTTTTTACTGTATATATCCGTAATACAAGCAAAAAAATTAAGTATTAATAGTAATCAAATCGATTTGCTTCCTCCTGAATATCCAGAAGTAGTTAAGATAAAGAAAGCCATTGAGATGATCGGTGGGAATGGTTTTTTTATTTTAACTCTAAAACCAAATGATGAAAAGGGGATGGAGGATCACTTAAATAAAGCATTTAAAGCCAGAACTAATGGGAACTTAGATGAATATAAAAAAGAATTGGAAATCAGTGCAAAAATAAAGTCAGAAAACTCTGAATATTATAAAGCAAATGAAACCTTGCTTAAAAAAACTGCAGATGATATCAATGAAAAATTAATCAAAGAAAAAGATATTTTATACATATCTTATAAGTATAATGTATCTTTTATCCAAGATAGATTTCCACTATATGTGTTACCCGTGGATCTACGAGAAGTAAAAGATAGAATTGAAAAAAAGATTGAATTTGAAAAAGAAAAGAACAATCCATTTTATATGAATTTGTCAGGAGAAGAATATAATCCTGATTTTAATGATATTATACTTAAATACAAAAGACTTTCAAAAAGGGATATTTTTGATGAGTACTCTATCTCAAATGATAAGGGCATGATAATTATGCTTCTTAAACCAACCGGTTCATTTGTAGATATGGACTTTACTAGAAATTTTGAAGATAAAATTACCAAATCTCTCAAAGAGATGAAATTGGAAGAACGTGGAGTAAAAATAGGGTACACAGGAACGTATAAATTAAATTTAGATGATTATGATAGCCTAGTGAATGCTCTCAAACCTGTCTCTATTGCTTCACTTGTAGGAATTGTAGTACTATTACTACTTTTTTTCAGAAAACCTATTTTCATAATAATTCTTACTATTTCTCTAATATCTGGGGTTGCCATAACATTTGGACTCACTGGCTTTTTTATCGGACGTTTAAATACTATTACAAGTATATTATCAGCTGTTCTAATGGGATTGGGAATAGACTATGGTATCCAATTTTTGTATCGCTTTAGAGAAGAATTTACTATTAGAAATGATTTTTTATTCTCTGTAAAAGAAACAGTCTATCATACTGGAGAAGCCTCACTTATAAGTGCTTGCACTACATCTTCTGCATTCATCATCTTGATGTTTTCTGAATTTAGAGGATTCAGTGAGTTTGGTTTAATAGCCTGCTATGGTATCTTAACAATAGCATTTTGTATGTATTTTTTAACTGCTTTACAAATTGCACTATTTCTAAAATTCTTTCCAGGTAAAAAAGATATCTTTATCCTAAAGGATACCCAAGAAAAAGAACTCCTCTTTGTTCACAGAATTTTTGATCATCCTAAAAAAGTATTACTTATTAGTGGTTCTATCATTCTATTTTTTTCTGTTTTATCTCCCTTAGCTACTTTTAACTACAGTGGGCGGGATTTGCTATTAGAAAACCAAGAGTCTTTACTTCTCTACGATGAAATAGCGGATAGATTTGAAGTTAGTTCAGATCCTCAAGTCATCGTTGTTGATACTATCGAAGAATCTGAAGCTATATCAGATTTTTTCAATCCAGTATCCGAAGAAATGGGAGTAATTGTAGATCAAGTTGTCTCTGCATGGAATCTAGTTCCTCCATTGGATCAACAAAAAGTAAATTTACATATACTTAAAGAAATATCCTCTATTGTATCACCTCTCTTACCACAAACAGAAAAGAGCAAAAAGAAAAAGACTTCTGTCTCCAATTCCGATAATGGGATAATCAAACCTGAGTATATGAAGCACATTCCTACGATTAAGAAGTATTTTAATATAAAAGAATTTGAATTCTCTTTAGTTCCTGATATATTTAAAGTAGCTTTTAAAGAAATCCCAACTAGCAAAGAACAAGGCCACATGTTGTTTGTTTATCCCAAAATTGCACTTTGGCATGGAAAAGATTTACTTAAATTTTATCATACTGTAGGAGATTTTGAGTACCCATACATAAGTTGGAGAACTATAAATTATTTTCTTCATACTGAAAATATAGAGTACTTGGGAATAACTAGAGATTATAGAAAAGGTGAATTTAGCGAAGAAGAGCAAGAAATAATTCTATCAAAAGCAAATATAATGTCAGAAGATGAAATCAAAAAGATTGGAATATTACCACTAACTGCAAAATTCATTGTGGAACATAGGCCGTATCACTCTATTGATGATTTAAGAAAATTTAAAAAGAGAGCTAATACAGTAGGAAGTGTAATACTTTTTGCTAGATTAGCTCAAATTGTTCAATCAGAGGGAGTAATAGCTATCTTTGCTACACTCTTTGTAGTAACTATTATTCTCTTTATTTTTTATAGAAATCTCCAAGCTGTTGTTGTATCATTAATTCCTTTGATTTTAGGAATATTGGTTATGTTAGGATTTATGGGAGTAACTAATGTTCGAATCAATTTTATGAATGTATTAGTTTTTCCTATCATCATAGGGTATGCCATACAAAATGGTATTTATATTTATTATAGATTTTTAGAAGAAGTTGATGTAGCACATTCTTTAGTAAAAGTAGGCCCTGCAGTGATAGCATCTACTCTCACTACATTAGTTGGTTGGTCTGTGCTATTAATTGCTGAACACAGAGGACTTCATTCCATTGGATTAGCTGCTTGCATAGGAATATCTATATCACTACTGATTGCATTGACCCTTTTACCTTCTATACTTGAAAGATATTTTAAAAAGCCTCTTTTAGCTCCCATTCCTGATATAGAGATACTACCTGAACCACCTGTTTCTCAAAATTTGCCCCAACCACAAGAAACAATTGAATCCAGGTTTGTTGAGGAGTTCTTAGAATTCCAAGAAGCTAATAGCTTAGATCCTCCTATCTTGGAAAAACTAAAAGTCACCAAAAAAAAATCCCAAGCATCTACTTCAAAAAAGACAATAGGAAAAAAGAAAAAAAATGTTAAGAAGAATTCATAAAATTTCAAAAGCAGGAGATATAAAAAACTTAAAACTTGTATCAGAAGAACTATCCGATCCATCTGATACTGAGCTTACAATTGAAGTTCACGCCATTGGTCTAAACTTTGCTGATATTTTTGCCCTTACTGGATTGTACAGTGCTACTCCTAAAGGAAGTTTTATTCCAGGATTAGAGTTTTCTGGAGTAGTGATAAAATTGGGATCCTCCGTAACACAATTTCAAATTGGAGACCAAATAATGGGTGTTACAAGATTTGGAGCTTATTCTGATTATTTAAATATAGATGAAAAATCTATCCACCAACTCCCAAAAAAATGGAGCTTTTCAGAAGGTGCAGGATTTATAGTACAAGCCCTAACTGCTTATTATGCCTTATGCTCCCTAGGTAATATAAAAAAAAATCAGACTATCCTCATACACAGTGCTGCTGGAGGGGTTGGTATATTTGCAAATCAAATAGCAAAAAAATTTGGAGCTTATACAATTGGTACTATTGGTGATACATCTAAACTTTCTTTTTTAAAAGAAGAAGGATATGACGATTTCATTGTTCGATCTGATAGATTTTATACAGACTTAGAAACTGCAATCAAGGGACGTGAACTTTCACTGGTTCTTGAATGCATAGGTGGAAAAATTTTTGAAGATAGCTACAAATTACTTTCATCAGGTGGCAGAATCATCACCTATGGATCAGCTAATTTTACCCCACGAGGCTCATCACCGGATTGGATAAATACTATTTTTAATTATTTAAACAGGCCTAAAATAGATCCGTTGGATATGACAACAGAGAATAAATCAGTCATGGCATTTAATTTAATTTGGATGTGGGATAAACTTGAAGAACTATCAATCTACCTTAAAGAGGTTTTAGCTATGGACTTAAAACCTCAATTTATTGGAAGAGAATTTCCATTCGAAGAGGCACAAGAAGCTTTGTCATACTTTCGCTCAGGCAAATCCATTGGAAAAATTGTTTTAAAAGTGAAGCCTTAAGAGTATTGGGGATACATAAAATGATAATTTATGCATCCCACTTTTCTTATTTTTTAAATCTACGAAGAACTTTCTGGTAGAATTTAACTCCCGATCCTTTATCCATATCTTTTTGTAATTTCTTTAATAATATACTATCTTCATCTATAGATTTTATATGCTCCATATATACATTAGCTTCTTTAGGCATTCCTTTAACAGCGTAGTATCGTCCTAATGAAAAATAAAAATGAAGTACTTCTACAATATGAAATGCACCTCTTTGGGGAAATAGTTGTTTATAATCATACTTATTTTCCAAAAAGTCAGGTATAGAATTTAAATCTCCCCTTAAAATAGCAGACTCAATAAAACCAATTTTCCCAAACATAAAATCAGGATATTTATTGAATAGATTTTCGGCAATATCTACCGCTCTTTCATCTTCTTCAATAATATAAATCATCAATAGATATCCTTGAAAAATTTGAAGATCTGGGTATTCTTGAATGAGTTGGTTTATTTTTTCTATTTGAGCACTAGGTTTTTTTTGGATCTCATAGTACAATTCTGAAATTTCAGTTTTTATTTCATCGTTTACTTTTCTCTTTGTATTCAATGCATCCCAAGTAACACTTACTACCGTTGATGGATAAATTTTTCTTTTTTCTTCCACAGGAGGCTTAGCACTAAGCTCTTGGCCTTCTATAGTTTTTGATTCAGAAATTTCTACTTTTTTTCTTCTATTAGATTTTCTATCTGCCATATATATTCCGTTAAAATAACTGAATGTGAATATGTGATGAGTTGATTATTTTTCAAGTTAATTTTTCCAATGTACAAATATTGATGATCCTTGTTATATGGATCTTAAAATAACAAATGCATGAATAAAACAGAGTTTTTCTATTTGGTAGCTGGCTTTCTAGCTGGTTTTTTTATACGGCATTTCTTTCAAGATCTAGTAAAGGAATCTGAGGCAGAGGAAACCAATCCTCTATCACCTAAGGAATTAGAAAGTAATCCTAAAGATCTAATTGTTTCACAAGAAACTATTCCACTTCCAGATATAGAAATAAGTAAAATTTTTAGAGCTAGTCGACTTGGTGATCCACTGACACCTGATGAAGTTATATTTAGTACAAAAGGAATTACTTTTAATGTTAAATCAGTCTGGTCAGGTACAGAAAGTTTTGTTCTCTACTCAGATATTTCTGGTGTGGAAATCTATGAATCTGTATTTTTTTCTACAATAATAATCAAACCCAAAGCTAGGGCAGAGATTAAAATTGAGAATTTTTCAAAAAAAGATGCAAGAATGATAAAGAATTTTATAACTGATCGATTATTTTAAAGGAAAGATAAAAGTGAATTTTTATTATTTTCTAGATTCAAAATTCACTTTTATAGGGGAGAAAAAATTAGAGGCTAATATTCAAATCAAGATTGATAGCATCTTTGATTAGATCGTCTGGTTTTCCAGGGTATGTTACTTTCCATAGTTGACGGTCTATGTTAAAATTAGCAAGAGCTGCTACAGGTTTTTTATTGGCATCAAACGCAATTTTTGCAGGAAACTTAATTGAATTGGTAATATCTTTAATTTTTAGATTTCCAGTGATTTCTGTTTTTCCATCTGCCCCAACCGCACCTATAGATGTAATTACAAATTCAGAAGTAGGATACTTTGCAACATCAAAAAACTCATCACTTTTTAAGTGACCTACTAGTTTTTCTTTGTATTCACCAGTTAAATCTAAATTATCTAGAGATGTCATATCCATTGTGAATTTTCCACCAGTTACTGAATTCCCTTCTAAGTAAATACTTCCTTTAGAAATCTTAATTGTTCCATTGTGTTGACCTGTTACTTTGGTTCCAATCCACTTTACGATACTCTTTTCAGTGTTGATTGTACTAGGAGTGCCTGTAGGTTCAGATGTAGATGCTTCAGCTCCAGTTTCTGCTTTTGGTGCTTCAGGTGCCTTTCCGCAATAAGTAGTGATGGAAACCAAAATGAATAAAATGAGTATATATGAAAATTTTTTCATGGTTTTTCTCCTTTTTCATACCAAAATAAATCTCTTTCCTTTTTCGTAAAGTATCTTTTAAACAAATATCAAACTATAATATCTCTTATAATTAGACATTTAACTAATTTCTTGAATTGTTTTATCCAATAGAATTCATTAAACAAATAGATTTCAATACTTCTTGCATATTTTTACTCCAAAAATTAGAGTAAGCAAGATAGATTCGTATAAGTTAGTCATTCTTAATGATGAATTACCAATAATCAAACTATTTAGAATCCAAACCAAGAATAAAAAGGAGTTTGCAATGAAATCAACACGAGGGAATGGAAAAGATATTATATTACAAGGATTCCATTGGAATCTAGTAAAAACTTCAGGGACGGGAACACTTGCTAGCAGAGAATCATGGTATTCCATTTTAAAAAATCGCATCCAAGAGATTGCATCTACTGGATTTACAATCCTATACTTACCCCCTCCTTGGATTGATGACTCTCATTGGGAAGGAAACGGGAAGCATGGTGGAGGAGAGGGCTATTTTTGGAGAGATTTTGATCTCAATTCCCGTTATGGAACCAAGCAAGAACTGATAGAATTGGTCTCCGCATGCCATGAAACTGGTGTAAAAGTGATCATAGATATTGTTTTAAATCATAGAGATCGACATAGAATGAAAAATGATATCTGGACATACCCTGGTGTTCACTGGAGGGGTATGGCAGGTGAAACGGGGGGAGCATTTTTAGATGGATCCTGTGATCTAAAGCTAGATACTCCAGAAGTTTACAACCGATTCAAAGTTGCACTTAACGAACTATTAGACGATTGTAAAGTGGATGGATGGAGGTGGGACTTTGTTTGGGGGTACAATCCTGGGGATGTTTTTTCCCTCATTTCAGATACCACAAAAGAAGAGTACTTTTCTGTAGGAGAGTATTGGCAATCCGCCAGTGTCTCAGATGACCCTATGTTTGTGAGATATGGGGGTTGTGAAAGAAATCGAATCGTAGGATGGGCAAAAGAAAGTGGTTGTGGTGTTTTTGATATGATATTAAAACGAGAACTCAACACGGGGAATCCTGAAAGATTCAAATATGGAATCAACACAAGTCCAATGAAAGAGGAACGGGAACTTGCAGTCACTTTAGTTGAAAATCATGACACAGGTGCTTCTCCATACAGTCTGGCAAATGGATGGGGACAAAGAGTATGGGAATGCCCTCCAGACTTTAAATCCAAAGCCTATTGTTTTATAATTTGTATGCCAGGAACCCCATGTATTTATTGGCCTGACCTTTTCGATTGGAATTTATCAGAAATCAAAGACCTAATAAAAGCCCGTAAACATGCAGGCATTGTCTCTGGGTCAGAATGGATAGATTTAACCCAACATCACTCAGGTTTTGCAGGGATTGTTAAAAATGAGGTAGGAGAGGAGAGGTTAGCTCTTTCCATACATTCTAATTACACAGGCCCCAAAGGATGGAAGGTTGCATGTGAGAAAAAAGGGGAGTGGACTGTATGGGTCAATGACTAGTCTTCGTTACACCATACTTCGATAGGACTATTGTTTCGGAATTTGATGAGTAACAATGGTTTCTTACCACAATACTTTTTTAAATCTTCCTCACCTGTTGTATCAAAAGATGCCCACATTTTTGGAGGAAGTGTAATTCTACGTGTTTTGATAGTATCATATTTGCTGTGCAACATTATCTCATAAGAGTAGCAATTTATGATACTACATAATAGAAGAACTATAAACAAATTCTTGAATTTATTAATCTTACTACTATTCAAAAGCACTTTTCTATTCACAAACAATCCCTACTGTATGAGGGCACAATAGAAATAATGAAACCGTGCAGATAGTAGTATTAACAATACTATCATGCATATTGATTGATTTAATTTTGCTATTTGGACAAACAGTGTCTTTATCTAAATTATTGAATATTGGAACCAAACCACCCATCGTAAAAAGACTCAAATGAAGGGATTCTTTTCCTACTGGTTTTTCAACTTCAGTTATCCTATATCTATGATTAACACACCCTAATGTAAGTACTACAATTATTATAAATTGATTAATAATTAATTTCATCTTTTCTTCTTACTTCAGTACATTATCCCCGAAACTATTTTTCCATCTCTTTTAATATATCAGTCTTGTTTCTAAAGAAAAAGGGAAATATAAAATCTTCATAAGTTATGATTCCTTTTTCATTGATTATAAAAGTTGCACGTTTTGTGCCTAATAGTCCTTTTGCACCATATTCAGAGCAGACCTTTCCATCGGTATCACTTAGAAGTGGAAAGGGGAGTTTGTATTTATCTTTAAATTTCAAATGGGAATCTAACGTATCCTGATTGATTCCTAAGAGAACTATCCCTTTATTTGAAAAATCTTCAAAACCAGTGGCATAAGAACATAATTGTTTTGTGCAAACTGGAGTATCATCACCAGGATAAAAAACCAAAACTACTTTTTGATTTTTAAAATCTCCAAGGGAAATAATCTTTCCTCCCTCAGTTGATGGTAGAGAAAATTGTGGAGCAGATTTATTTATTAAACTCATAAGTTTATACGTACCATTCTATTTTTTTTGCTATAATCTTGTTTTATCTGAATTTTAAAACTATGTTCAGCTGCTATCTCTTGTATTACATCTACCCAATCTGGATGGATCTCTAAATAGATTTTTCCATTGGATTCTAAGAACTTTTTGGAATTTTCTATAAACATTGAATAGAACTCCCTTGGTTTCTCTAAAAAAAGTGCTGAATGTGGTTCATATTTTAAAACATCATCCATGATTCTATCTTTTTCGGTGAAAGGGATATAAGGGGGGTTGGATACAAGAATGTTGTATTTAAACTCAGGAAGCTCTTGATACCAATTACTCTCAAAAAACTCTAAGAAATTATTTTCTAAAATATCCTGAGCATTTTGCCTCGCAATATCTAATGCTTCCCTAGAATTATCCAATGCATGGATATTCCAGTCAGGTCTCTCTTTTTTTAGTGAGATTGCAATACAGCCTGAACCTGTCCCTAAATCTAGTACAGATCGACTAGACAGGGAGTTCTCCGATAAGATCCACTCTACCAACTCTTCTGTTTCAGGTCGAGGGATCAATACAGATGAATTTACTGTAAATATTGATTTATAAAAGTATTTTTTTCCAAGGATATATGCAACAGGCTCTAATAATCCCCTTCTTTTGATTCGAATTCTATACTGATCTTTTTCTTCTTCACTGAGTTTACGATCAAAGTTAGAGTATAACTTAATCCTCTCTAAACCCAATTGGTCAGCTAACAATAATTCTGCATCTAATCTTGGAGAAGCAACTCTCTTAGACTTGAGGAACTCTTGGGATTTAGTAATCACATATAGGATTGTATCTTTTTCTGGCATGGTAAAGAATCTGTTGAGTCTATCTAAATATTAGATTTTCCCAACAGGATTGCTTTATTTAATTTTATGGTGGGATTTTTCAACTATATAAAACAGCCGCTGATAACGGCTGCTTTATATCATTGAAAGAGTAGACGATTAAGGAGTTACTGAAATAACTTCATCTTTGTTGACTAAATCAACAATATGTTTGTATTCTATAGAACCTTTACCATACTTCAACTCAGTTGCTCTTAAGAGGTGAACATTTTTCTTGTTCTTAAGCTTCTGAATTTGATCATCAGATCCACCTTTGTATTTCTTCATAGTGCTTTCTTCAAAAGAATAGCAGCTTGCCAAATATTTATGAGCTGGGTATTCTTTTTCATTTGCATCTAATTCAAGGTAGAGCTCAAGGATTGGGATACACTGAGGATAGTTTTGAGTATCAAATTCTGCCATTATCCATGCTCTGTAAACAGAAGAAAGCAGTGTTTTGTATGCTTTTTCTTCTCTTAAATCAGCATTTCTAATATCATCTAAATGATTGATAGATTTTGTGAAGTATGTAACAGCAGCTAACTTAGCAGCCATTTTTTCGCGTTGGATGTAACGCTCTTCATTTGCTCTTCTATCGATTTTTTGCCAGTACCATTTTTCATCGAGGCGTTTCTTTTCAGATTGCTCTTTTCGGTACTGCTCAACATTTTCTCTCATCTTTAGGATGGAATTCATACCAGACTGGTAAGCTGATAAAGCCAATCTGTATTTGTTGTTTGCAAAAGCCTTAGAAAGTTTATGGAGATCCTCGAAAGCCTTATTATAACCTACGAAATCTGCATTTTTCCACATTGCTTCTTGTTTGATGATATCTTTTTTTCGAGCTTTTTCTTCATCGGAAAGCCCTGCTTCATCGTCCGCTACAAGTTCACCTTTAATTGTTACTTCTTCTTCTTTAGTAGGAGCCGCTGCTGCTGCATCCTGAGAATAAAGAAGATTAAAGTTCATCAATACTAGGAGAATGACTAGTCTATTGAAAATCTTCATTTTGTTATACCTTTAACTCTCTTTCAATATTTGAGGGAAATTAAGTAAATAATTTCCCCCGTTTTTAATATCGGAAATGACCTATTGTAGGTCAATCTATTAAAAAATAATTTTTAAGATAATAGAGGTTTTTTTTATGAGACATATTAATATTATTGTCGATAAAACCAAATATATAAAATCAGCATATCCTGATTACTACTCAAATAGTAAGTCAGAAAAAGTAACAGGTATCATGATTATAGTACCAAACCTTTTCTATAAAAATCACGTAAGCAACCTATATTCTTTTAAAAACAGCCTCTGCCTATGTAAAATATTTTTTCAGAGGGTAGGTTAGCAAAAAATTCCTATATCTTTGTATTAATAGATTTATACACTTTGAAAAGCAAGTGCTTTCTCCATTTACTATTGGATAATGACGTTTACTTAGGATTATTTAAATTAGTGCCTTTTAATTACTTCCCCCAATCCTTCTCCGAAGACCCCCGAAATAATAAACCAAAAAAAACAGCCTGAGTGGAAAGGTATTTCTAAAGAAAAGTAGATTCCTATTCATATCTTCGCCGAAAAGTATACTAGAGTACTTTCTTAAGAAACAATGTACTAAATAAAATTCGGATGGTGAATGAATAATGCCGAAAAAACCTTCTCTTAACTCAAAACCTATTACTAAGAAAAAACAAAAATCTAACTCGAAAAGAAAAGATTCTCATACTAAAAGTAAAAAAAGAACAATTGGACCTGGTCTTATAACTGAAATACTAGATTCCAAAAAAGTAATTATCAATAATGTAGAAGTTTCAAAGAAGGCATTTGAAAATATTGCTATTTTTGCAAGCAACCTGAAACCAGCCATGACAATTGAACAAGCAATCTCATCCTTGTTAGAACAGGGATTTAACCCCATATACAATCCAAAAAAAGTTCGCCTTCTGACCTAATTAGGGTCAGAGCTTTTCTGCCAATCGACATACGGAAATGGCTTATGTACATAATTCTCTAATTACCTTAAAATCTTATCCAAAAATCCAACCTTTAATTAATACAAACTAAAACACCTTTAGTAACAATAGAATCTTAAACTACTCTATTTTATTAGCTCTAATTTTATGGTGATCTATATAGAACTTAAATTTCATTATAGCTCTATATAAAAAATTAGCATGGCATACTTAAAACAAGATCTCTGATAACTACTTTGCTAAGCAATAAATAAGATACAAAAAATTATGTTGTTTGCAATGTATTCATAACATTGCAAAATAAATTACCTGTAAAAAGTCAGAAAAATAATATAGTAAGAATCAATAGAAAGTTTGACTTAAAGATTAGTATTAATTTAAATAGAATAATAATAAAAAAGGATTGTAACCATGGACTTAAAACACCAGCTAGAAAACTCTCAAATAACATTAGATGATGTGAAGCATAAAATCAAAACAAAATCTGATGTAATTTTAATCGGTGCTGGAATCATGAGTGCTACATTGGGAATATTTCTTAAGGAATTGGATCCTACTTTGACCATTGCAATTCTCGAAAGATTGGACTCTGCAGCTAGGGAAAGTTCAAATGCATGGAACAATGCAGGCACAGGGCACTCCGCATTTTGTGAATTAAACTATACACCTCAAAAACCTGACGGTTCTGTAAATTGCAAAAAAGCTTTTGAAATTGCATCCTCTTTCGAAATATCAAAGGAATTTTGGGCTTATCTTGTTGAAAGAAAAATAATCATTCCCGAGGCATTTATCCATTCTGTCCCCCATTGTAGCTTTGTCTGGGGACAAGAAGATGTTGGTTTTCTGAAAAAAAGATATGAGGGCTTAATCCAAGATGCATTGTTTAAGGATTTAGAATACACAGAAGATAAAGCAAAAATAACAGAATGGATGCCTTTGGTGATGAAAGATAGAGATCCAAATGAACCAGTAGCTGCAACAAAGATGAAACTAGGAACTGATGTAGATTATGGGACATTGTCAAGAGCAATTTTTCAATATTTATCTAAATTGGATGGGGTCTCACTAAAGTTTCATGAAGAAGTTAAAGACCTGGAACGAGAGGACAATGGACTTTGGAATCTCACATCTACAAATTTAATTACAAATGAAAAAGAACACCATGAAGCTGCTTATGTATTCATTGGAGCAGGTGGAGGATCTCTTCCTCTATTAGAAAAATCAGAGATCCCTGAGGCTAAAGGCTATGGTGGGTTCCCAGTGAGTGGGCAATGGTTGCGATGCACAAATCATGAGGTAATTGACGTACACTTTGCAAAAGTATATGGAAAAGCAAAAGTAGGGACACCACCGATGTCTGTACCTCACTTAGATACAAGAATAATAAATGGGCAAAAAGAGCTCTTATTTGGACCTTATGCGGGTTTCACAACAAAGTTCCTAAAAAAAGGATCCTATTGGGACTTGGCTAAATCTCTAGAATTGGGAAATATTTTTCCTATGATATCTGCCGGAATGCATAATTTTCCGCTCACAAAGTATTTGATACAGCAGGCTTCTCAATCTCATGAAGATAGAATTGAAGCACTGAAGGAGTATTTTCCTGATGCTAACAGCGATGATTGGGAACTTGTGGTTGCCGGTAAACGGGTCCAAATCATCAAATCTGATGAAAAGGAAGGTGGTGTTTTAGAATTTGGTACAGAGGTTGTATTTGCTAAGGATGGGACGCTTGCAGCACTTTTAGGAGCATCTCCTGGAGCTTCTACTTCAGTTGCAATAATGTTAGAGGTTTTAGTAGATTGTTTTTCCAGTAAAGTAAACTCCACTGAGTGGCAAACAAAACTAAAAGAAATGATTCCTAGCTATGGAATCTCCTTGCACGACAACGAAGAGCTATGTAGAAAAAGTAGAATTCGAACCCACAAACTATTAAAGCTAATTCCAATTGAAGAATTACAAACATCTAGCGTTTGATAAAGAAAAGTCTGGCAAGGCGTATTACTTGCCAGGCAACTTACAAATATATAATCCTTTTCTTGAAAATTTTTACCATGGAAATAGATATTTTATTAAAATTAAGAAAAAAATGAATACTCTCCATGAAATATACATAAGAACAGATTATACCATCCATACAGATAGTTCTACTGATTATATTTTAAATATTGGAATTCATAACTTTAAATGGAACCAGTTTCTATTAGAAAATAACTTTTCTTTTTATTTTTTTATCACAGCTTGGAATCCTTTCTCTGAGTCTAGACCTGAAGTAGAAAATAACAATGCTAACTTACTATTAAAATCTAGATTATTGGATCTTTCTCTAAAACTGTATGACGGAGTTGGAAAATCATGGGATTCTAATTGGTATGAAAACTCATTTTGTGCAATTGGTGGTGATATAAATTTAGCTCACCAATTAGGAAGGGAGTTCAATCAAAATGCTATTGTCTATGGAAGTGGTACAAAAAATCCCACACTGTTATTTTTATAGTCCCTTAAATTTCTGATACCAAGTTTTCTGTTTTTACTAAAAACTCTTGAAGAGTATCTAATTCTTCTAGCCACTCTGTAAACTCTGAAGCTGTCTTAGATAACTTTAATATATGCTCATTAGTTAATCGGATTGCATCTTCCTGCTGATCTGTAGATGACTTAACAAAATTTGCCTCTTTACTAAGTTGGTAAATAGACTGTAAGATATTATCTTTTTCCTTTTCAAATTCAGTTAGTGCAGATAACCCCTCATCTAACTTTGAGTCTATAGATGAAAAAGCTGAGAAGATATATTTAAAACTATTAGAAATACCACTCACAGATTCTGTTCCAGAAGTTGTTTTTACCAAACTATCTTTTATAATATCTCCTATTTCACGGTTGTGAGATGTAGAACGTCTGGCTAATTTAGCTACTTCTTCAGCAACTATGGAAAATCCTTTTCCATACTCTCCTGCTCTGGCCGCTTCTATGCTTGCATTGAGTGCTAAAAGATTTGTTCGATTAGATATTTCATTCATATCTTTGAGAGTTCCAGCAATTTTTTTAGATGATATATCAATACTCTCCATAGAAGTCTCTGTACTATTGAGTGCTTTTTTACTTTTATCTAGATCTAAGCTCAAGGATTGAAGTTTTTGTTTTATATCCACAATCAATTTTTTTAATTCTTTAAATTGAAATTGCAATCGATCTGATTGTTCTTCTGCCACTTGAATTTGTTTCATTTGATCCTTAGTAGAATCTGATATTTTTCTAGATACATTTGAAATATCAGTCATTGCTTGCGTTGACTCTTGGGATTTTCCTATCTGAGACTGAATTCCTACTTTAAATTCATTTCTAAACTTTTGGGCAAAAGTAATTGCACTTTGAATTTGTAATTTGAGATCTCTAATTCTGATTAAGATTATTTCCGTTTTATCTAAAGATTCTTTAGCCAGTCTTTCATTTTTTCTGGAATCACTTAAATATCGATTAAAAATTTTTGTGATTGTGCAAGAAATAAATACGCAAGCAATGATATAAAATACTACGCTTACTTCACTTGATAGACCTATTTCTCCTGCTGAAAAATTTGATCCCAATTTGTAGTTCATGCCATGATTTGCATAAATCAATTGTAGAGATATCTGTGCAAAAATGATAATGGTACCTACTACAATGCTAAAACGATAATTATTTCTAAGGGGTAACATTATAATAAATATTAAATAGATCAAAAATAGACTTTTTTCTTTAGCTGCTACATTTACATACCCTTCAATAGGAAAAAGGACGACTCCTAAGACTCTAAGAAAATAAAGAATGAGAACTTCAGAAATAGCATTGAAATAAATGATCCATAATTTTAACTTATTCGTTTTTATGAGATATGTAGTAGACAAAGAAGCTATTAAATAATATAAAATAGCTATAAGATAGCTTATCGTAATGGCGTGTAAACCAGAATTGAGAATAGCCATAGTCGTACCGATCAAAAAAAACCCAACTAAATAAAAACGTACTTTGACTGCTATCTGTTCACCACTTTTAGTGATTGCATATTCTATTTCTTTATCTGAATCTATAACATTCATCCCTATCTCCATTACTTTCTTTTAAATAAGAGAACATCTAAAAGAGTTTTTTAAAAGTTTATTCCCCTAACTTATAAAGGGAAATGTAAGAAAATGCATTTTCGTTTCTTAAAGAAAAATGTAACAATCAAAAAAGAGAAAGTGAAAAACTCTTACTGTCCCTTATACTGTAAAAATTTCTTTTAGTTAAAATTCAAATCTAAATATTGGAAGTAAATATAAGGAGAATCCAATATGTCAGAAAGTTTAAAATTCCGAAGTTCTATGACAACTGAAGGAGACAACCGAGCTCCTAATAGAGGAATGCTAAGAGCTGTAGGGTTTACTGAGGAAGACTTTCAGAAACCAATGATCGGCATTGCATCCACTTGGAGCGAAATTACTCCCTGCAATTCTCATATTAACCGTCTAGCTGAAAAAGTCAAAGAAGGTGTTCGAACTGCAGGTGGTATGCCACAAATCTTTGGAACAATTACTGTTTCAGACGGAATTTCAATGGGACATGAAGGTATGAGATACTCTCTTCCCTCCCGTGAAGTGATTGCTGATTCCATTGAACTTGTCTCAAATGCAATGCGATTTGATGGAGTGGTTGCAATTGGGGGGTGTGACAAAAATATGCCAGGGTGTCTTATGGCTCTCTGTAGACTTGATATTCCTTCGCTCTTTGTGTATGGGGGAACAATCATGCCAGGAAGTTGCGATGGTCATGATATTGATATTGTATCCATTTTTGAAGCAGTCGGAAAACTAAATGCTGGTAAAATCTCTCGAGATGAATTCGTACGAATAGAACAAAATGCAATTCCAGGCGCTGGGAGCTGTGGGGGAATGTATACAGCAAATACCATGTCTTCTGCTATTGAAGCTTTAGGAATGAGCCTTCCTGGTTCAGCCTCTATGCCTGCAGTAAGCTCGCGAAAAGCAAATGATTGTTTTGAAGCTGGAAAAGCCGTATATGAACTCATAAAAAAACGTATTACACCAAAACAAATTCTAACAAAAAAAGCTTTCGAAAATGCCATTCGTGTAGTACTAGTTTTAGGAGGTTCCACTAATGCCGTATTGCATTTAATTGCCATAGCAAAAGAAATTGGTGTGGATCTTACAATTCATGATTTTGATAGAGTAGGGAAAACAACTCCGCATTTGGCAGACCTAAAACCTGGAGGAAAGTTTGTTATGACTGATCTAGATAGAGCAGGTGGGGTTCATGGTGTAATGAAGTACATGCTTGAAAAAGGTCTTCTTCATGGTGACTGTCTTACTGTAACAGGAAAGACTGTTGCTGAAAATCTAAAGGATATTCCTTCACTTGCTAAGGATCAAATTATAGTACGGGGTGTTGAAAATCCTCTTTTTGCATCAGGGCCACTTGTAATACTAGAAGGTAATCTTGCCCCAGAAGGAGCAGTAGCTAAGATATCAGGTCTAAAAAACTTTAAAATCACAGGCCCTGCAAAGGTATATGATTCCGAAGATGATTGCTTTGAAGCAATTATGGCACATAAAATCGTAAAAGGGGATGTAGTTATCATACGATACGAAGGTCCTAAAGGTGGACCAGGAATGAGAGAAATGTTAGCAGTGACCGCTGCACTTGTAGGACAGGGCTTAGGTGAAGAAGTAGGACTATTGACCGATGGAAGATTTAGTGGAGGAACTCATGGACTTGTGGTCGGACATATTTCTCCAGAAGCATTTGACGGTGGTCCAATCGCTATCATTCAGGTGGGTGACATGGTGACAATTGATGCAGAGAAAAAAATCCTTCGGATCGAGATTTCGGAAGAGGAAATAAAAAAAAGACTCAACCAATGGAAAAAGCCTGAACCTCGATTTAAATCAGGGGTATTAGCTAAGTACGCTCATCTAGTTCAATCTGCAACAAATGGAGCTATCACTAATATTCTCTAAACCCTAATTGCTATAAAATGAGTAAGGGAAAATACTAAAAACTTATTCTCTTACTCTTATTTAAAAAGAGAATGGGTAATATACATAGTAAATTTTATAAATATTTTTATAATTAAGAGCGAAGAGCAAAATCATAATAGGAATTCTATTGGTGAAAACGAATGAATTGGTTTATTTTATAAATTCAAAATGAAGTACAGCTTGCTCTTTACTATTCTTATTTCTTTGTACCCCTTTCTATTATTATCACAAGAGATAAAAGTTGAAAATGAAAGGCCAAAGTCATCTATTGAGCCAGCACTTGATAAGGCAAAACATATTTACTTAGAACTTGGATACTCTCAGTGGGAACCCTCCGCAGTAAAAACTTTTTTTAAAAATGGAGAATCTTCAAATTACAACGGAAGAAGTAATTCAAGCTTTATAGGCAAAAGAGATAAAGTAAGTTTAAATTCATTTTCTACAGTAGCGAGAGTATTTAGTCTAGGAATTACATTACCCTCTTCAAGTGGATCCCATAAAGGTAATTTTTCAATTGGTTATATGAGCACTTCTAATTCTTATTTAGATTCGATTCATTTTAGGCAAACCAATCTGGTTTATGGTAATAGTTATTTAAATTCTTCAGATATAAATTTTTCTTTATATTCCTTGGGTTCCATATCTAAATATTCAATGCAGTACGATCACGATTTTTATCTTATTCCTGATCATCCATCTAAATATTTAGTTGGTTTAGGCATAAAAATAGGAGTATATGCTGAACATGATACATTTTCATCTAAAAGTTATTCTATTAGTAGTACGGAAAATGAACTCTCTATTCCTAATTCCCAACTTAAACAGAATGGTAGCGGATATCCTATTCCCCAACAAGAAAAATACAATGAATATTTAGGAGCTGGCCTCATAGGTGGAGTCTATAGAGTTGCAACATTACCCAATCAAGAACTAGAAATTTCTGGAACGTACTATGATGGCTCGAGTAAAATTTATCAAATATCCAGGTTTAATACATATCTCCCTAATTCTAGTGATCTACTTTACCCCATTCAAAATACTGAAAAGTACTCTGCTAATTCAGAAATTCAGGGGAGATTTTATATCTTTTCTTATATTTTTAAATTAACTGATTTTAGAAGTTTTAAATTATTTATTTCAGACAGAGATATGTACCATAGAGTAAGTAACATTGATACAAAATCTAACCCCAACTCTTTTTTGAATTTTTCTCCATTAGGCCCATTTCCTGATACTTCGGAAAAAATTAGAACTATAGGATTTCAATTTCAATTCAAATTTTAATGAATCCTCTACCCAATTTGAGACCTTAAAAATGCCATAATAAAAGAATCCAAGTCTCCATCCATAACAGGTCCTATATTAGCTGTTTCATGATCAGTTCGATGATCTTTTATCATATTGTATGGATGAAATACATAGCTTCTGATTTGAGAACCCCATGCAATGTCTTTTTTCTCGCCAGATTTTTTAGCTGCTTCTTCTGTATTTTTTTGTTTTTCTAGCTCATAGAGTTTCGCCTTTAACATCTTCATTGCAGTTCCCCTATTTTTTATCTGAGATCTCTCATTTTGACACTGTACTACAATACCTGAAGGAATATGTACCATTCTGACTGCTGAATCTGTTTTATTAACGTGCTGTCCCCCTGCTCCAGAAGACCTATATGTATCAACTCTTAAATCTTTCTCATCAATGACAATATCTATATTATCATCAAGTTCAGGCTCCACATGAACAGATGCAAAAGATGTATGACGTCTTTTATTTGAGTCAAATGGAGAAATACGAACCAATCTGTGTACTCCATTTTCTCCTTTGAGATATCCAAAAGCATACTCACCTTGAACGTGGAGTGTTACATTTTTTAAGCCCGCACCTTCTCCTTCTTGGTAATCAACCATATCTACTTTAAACCCTTTATTTTCAAAGTAGCGACTATACATTCTAAACAAAATTTCTGCCCAATCCTGACTTTCCGTTCCTCCTGCACCTGGGTGGATATTAAAAAATGCATTGCTAAAGTCATCAGGGCCACTCAATGCACCTAGAATTTCTAAATCTTCTAACTTAGAAGATAAAAAACTAAATTCTTGGTTAAGTTCCTCGAGTGCATTGTCCCCTTTTTCTTCGATAGTCATTTCAATCAAATCAGGAAAATCTATAATTTCCTGTCTAATCTCTAGCCATGGAGATAACTTTTTTTCAATAGAATTTTGTAATTTTGTATCTTCTTGGGCTTTTTCTGGATTGTTCCAAAATTCAGAAGTCTTTGCTTTTTCTTTGAGGGATAGGAGCCTATCATAATCTGTCTGGAGACTGAGCAAAGTCCATCTATTCTGAAATCTCTCGACTAGTTCTTTCGATGATTTAATGAGTTCTTTGGTTGGTTTGATTTCCATCTTAGGTGATGAGGGGGTTTCTAAAAGATGCGTACAAAGAGATGAAATTCACTCATCTCTTTATGTGTATATATACTTAAATTTATGATTTTTTCATCTTTAGGATGGATAATAAATTTCAATTAGATTGCTATCAGGATCTTTAAATACAAGAGTCTCACCACCAGTTTCTGTAGCTTCAGGACCTCTTACTATTTGGATTTCTTTTTCTTCTATTTCGCTAATAGCTTCTGTGAAATCATCTACATCCATTATAAAACTAATGGTGGGTTGTTTTAAGTTAGAAAGCTGGTTTTCTACTTTCTCTACTTTGATTAATTTCACTTTAATTGGATCGAGAGTCATCACTACATAACCCTTGTGAGAGTCGTCAATGACTTCGAAATCAAACAGATCCGAATAAAATTTTACTGAAGCCTTTAGGTCTGTAACGGCTATATTTAAGTGGTTAACGCCTTCAACAATGATCATAACTTGCGGATCCCTTTTCTATTTTGGACATCGTAACTGGAAAAAGAGTTGCTGTCTATGAAAAATTGATTAGAGATACTTAAAAAAAAAGATATCTTATTTTCATATATGGGAAACTTAGATGCTTATTTTTTTATTTACAAAAAAAAATTTTTATTATTCAATCTTTTTTCCATGAAAGTAGAGTGCCTCTACTGATCCAGGAAAGTGAAAGCCCTCAAATGGTGACCAACCACTTTTACTTTTTATATTTTCTTTCTGAAATTGAAATGGTTTTTTTAAATTCAGAAGTGTGAAAGATGCAGAATACCCAACCTGTAATTCTCCAAATCCCATTCCAAATTTTTTTGGAATATACGATCTCACAAAATCTCCTGGATTTTTAGAGCAAACCATTGCTATTGTCTTAGGATCTAGCCCTTTTTCTAGCAAAAGATGTGTGACAAATAGAGAGTAAGTGTCTAGCTGGGAAATTCCACTGATACCCTGTTTTTTTTCTTCAATAGAATGAGGTGCATGATCTGTTGCTAGATAATCTATATCCCCATTCTTGAGAGCATTTAAAAGTACTTCTTTATCTTCAGGGTCTCTCAATGGAGGATTCATTTGAAACCATATAGAATTTTCTTCCGTTAGCATAGACCTATCAAAGAATAAATGAGTGGGGGTTACTTCACATGTTACTGTCACTCCTCTTTTTTTAGCAGCTAAAATCTTCTGTAACCCTTCACCCGTTGAATAATGGCAGAGTTTCCCTCTCAACTTGTACTTTTCTATTAAATACAAAGCAAACTCTGTTGCTAAAATTTCAGCTTTTTTAGGACGGCGATCTTCATGTGTCTTTTCTGATTTAGAGTTTTCAAGAACTTCGGGATCTTCGCAATGAAAACTAACATCTAGCCCTTGGTAGTTTTTAATAGTATTCTCTAAGGTAATATTATCTTTAAAAAAAAGCTCCCCTATAGATGGGCCCATAAAAACTTTATAGGGAACAGTACGATTCAAAGGTTGGGTATCAGGTCCGATCCCTGCATACAGAGTGATATGAATAGGGGATTTATGTGTTAATTCTTCTTTTTTTTGGTAAGATTGATCATCTATTGGGGGGATAGGATTGTTGGGCATATCAGCTACATGTACTACTCCACCATTGATAGCGGCATATCCTGATGATACAAAATCTTCTTTATAGGTATGTTTTCCAGAAACATCTTCCCTTGCATGAATATGAATATCTCCAAAACCTGCGAAAATCATAACATCTTCCGGAGAGTATTGAGTAGAATCTGTATCTATTACTTCTTTTACAGCTTCTATCAATCCAGTAGAGGTACTATATTCTATTGTTCCTGTAAATATTTTTTCATGTGTTACAATTCTTCCTGAAATTTTTTGAACATTATCCTTCATTGTAATTTGGTTCGAAGTCCTGGTTTAGTAAGTATTATTTGAGATATTTTAGCTTTTATAGACTCATCTTTTCGACCTGTTGATTCGTATAGATTTTCCAAGATAGAGATTGCTTTTTCATGTAAATTTTGTTGGTGAAATATATTCGCCTCTAGTTTAATTGCTTGGATAGTAATAAAGTCATCCATACTTCCTTTCGCTTCCCGAAGCAATTCTAGAGATTTAACAAATTCTTTCTTATTATATGACGACACACCTTTCAAAAATAAAATTTCTCTTTCGTTTATTTTAATTTGTAGTCCGTCTTGTAAGTTATTATTTCTTTCCTTCATGAGCTCTAACGCATCCATATCACCTGAATTTACAGATGCTATAAAACTTAACCAAAGATAAACTGATCGTAGATCAGGACTTATCTTTTCATATTCTATTTTACCTAGCTCTTCTAAAATGAATGAAGGTTTTTTCCGTGATTCAAAAGTTTCAAATAAAAGTATTAATAAAATATTAGAATGTTTTTCCCTGAAGTCGTCTGAAAATATCTTTGCTCTAAGGGCATTTCTATACATGGAGTTAAGCTGAATGTAGTACTTTTCAATTTCTTTATCAGAGTTTTGTGAGTCTATAACAAAACTCATGAGTCTCTTAAGACTAAAATCAAAACCAGTAGAAATTAAATCATAGTAAAATGATTTTGCAACAGCATGGTGAGAAGAAGGACTGAGGGGTTCTACCTGTAAATAACTTTGGCTAATTGAAGAAAACTCAGATGCTAATTCTTTCTCCAATTTCCCATTGATCATTGTATCAATGATTTTCTTTTCTGTTTTCGCATATTTTTGAGGGATATTCCCAGCAAAGAGAAGCTGAATCTCTTTGCGTTTTTTAAAGAACACAAAACCAAGTGCGATCAAGAGAACCAATAAAATGTATGGTGTAAAATTAGTGGCTCTCTTTCGATCTACATTGTAGTGTCGGGGAAGATACAATGTGAACTATTTTCCTACAATAAACACCATATTAGTAGTTGCTGAGCCGCCGATGTTTAACATCAAGCCATTCTTAGCACCTTCCACTTGGTAGTCGCCGGCAGTATTTGTTACTTGTTTATATAGGTCCAGAATCATTCGAACGCCACTGGCTCCAACAGGATGACCCACTCCAATTAAACCACCACTTGGATTGATAGGTTTTTTACCTTTGAAGTCAATTACCCCTGACTGAATAGCCTCATGTTCTTTACCTGGTTCTGAAATACCAAATGCTGAGATTGCCGCATACTCAGAGGATGTAAAACAGTCATGTGTTTCAAATACATTGATATCGTTCACTGTTAAACCAGCTCTTTTGTATGCATCATCAACTGTTTGTTTCGTCCATGGCACCACATATTTATTACCTTCTGATTCTGCTACTTTTGCAGAAAATGTAATTGGTGCTACTCTATGCCCCCAGCCCTTGATCTTAGGTAGGTCACTTTGGCTTATACCTTTTTTCTTTGCATATTCAGAGGCATAAGAAGGAGATGCAAGTACAACTACAGCAGCACCATCTGTGACTTGTGAGCAATCAGTGATACATAATCTGCCACCCACTGACATATTATTTTCACCACCTCTTGCGGAAGCATGCTCTTTGTTCATAAACCAAGAGCGGGTCTGTGATTTAGGATTTCTTTTGGCATTTGCATAGTTGATTCTAGAAATCTCAGCCAATGCATCCATAAAGACCTCTTCTTTTAGCTTATACCTTTCCAATAGAACATCTGCTAATCTTCCAAAAAGCTTTGGAAATGGAAATTCAATCCCTTTAGCTTCTTTTTCATAGTAAGCTGCTGTTCCTAAAAAATCCCCTCCAACCGCAGAGCTAACTGTTTTCATTACTTCAATTCCAACAACAATTGCTACATCATAATCTCCAGCACGCAAGTGTGTAGATGCAGAATCTAAAGCAACGGAACCTGATGCACAGGCCGCTTCATATCTTGCTCCGGGGACACCATTGAACGCAGGGTTAACTTCTGTAAGAAATGCCCCTAGATGACCTTGGGTGGTATATTGTTCAGCATCAAAGTTACCAACATAAACAGCAACACGGTTGGCATCATTGAGACGTTTGATCTCAGAATAATCCATTCCTACTTTTGTAAGAGAATCTTCTACAACCTCTCGGAGCATTGCCATGAAGGATTTTCCTTCCTTGCTCCAATTTCTTTGGAAATCTGTTTGCTCTCCACCTAAAATGAATACTTCATTTGACATCTTTTCCTCCTAGTTATGCTCTGAAAAGTGCTCTGGCATCCAGAACATCTTTTAGTTGATAAAATGGCTTACTCTTATCAGCTTTTGACAACTCAGCTGGTACAGGAATCTTAGCTTTTTCAATTAGCTGAATGGTCTCACCAACTCCACCTAAAAAGTCAACAAAAGCAGATGCTGGAACCCAGTTGAATCCAAATCCCATAGCTTTATCTGCATTTTCTTTATTTTCAACTACTTCTCCGACAATGGATAAGGAGTAGCTAATATATCTTGCTAAGAAATATCTGCAGAGATCAGCCTCTAAACCAGAAGCTGATTTAATCACTTGCATTGCTCCTGAATAGTCTGATTCTCCAATTTTTTTAGAAGCTTGTGTGACAAAGGGAATATCAAACTTGGGATAGGGATCATAGCTTCCTGTTTTTATATTATAAACATATTTTTCTCTTTTGCCATCTGAAGTTTTTGACCTTTTGACAAAACCCTGCCCTGATTTTGCACCTAAATTTCCGGAATCTATAAGTTTCTGAATGTATGACGGCATTTTAAAAGTTTCATGTGCTGCATCTTTTGTAAACTCATATAGGTTATCTACAATAGCTTTATGTACGTCCAAACCAACAAAGTCTACTGTTGAAAGTGGGCCCATTGCACGCCCAGTAAATCCACCCATAATTGCATCCATGAGTGCAATACCACCCTTATCCGCATATTTCTCTGCATATTGAGCAATTTCATTCATGAGCTGAAATCCGATTCGATTTCCAGCAAATGCGGGTGTGTCATTTGTATAAACTACAGCTCTGCCTAGAGTTTTTTCTAAGTAGTGACCTAGTTCTTTTTTAATTGTGGCATCTGAACCTTTGTGAGATACAAGTTCACATAGAATCATTTTATAGGGAGGATTGAAAAAATGGGTTCCAAAATAATGCTTTTGCCCATCTGCATCAAATGATTGAGATAATCTTTCAATTGAAAGTCCTGAGGATACAGTGGATATGATCGTACCGGGCTTTCTATTTTTAGCAATGTCTTTATTTATTGCTTCTTTGACATCATAACTTTCGGCTACTAGTTCGAAGACCCAATCAGACTCTGCTACTGCCTTTGCAAGATCATTAGTATATGTTCCAGCAACCATTCTATTTTTAATGGTATCTGTTCTTACAGATTTAACCGCTTTTGTAATACCTTCATTAGCTTTGTCAAGATCGCGTGCTAACATATAAACCTTGGCTTCACCAAAAGAAGCAATTACCCCTGCACTCCCGGCACCCATTGCACCATTAGCACCCAAAACTGTTACTGTTTTAATTTGTCTCATAAGATTTTAATCCGAATATGTTTCTATTTGTAAATATTTTTAAGCCAACAGAAAAAGAAAGAAATTTTGTAGAATGATAAATACGATTTTTGTAATTAAAATAATAAGTTTTCTGAATATTCATATTTAAATGCTTTATCAGAAACCATATAGTTTTCATATATTGTCCAGAGATAAATCCAAGGATTTTCCTTGCTTAGAATTTCCATGATACGCTCTTGGTCTTCCTTCTCTAGTTCTCCCTCTATTCTGGATTTGCTAATGATATTATCTATTTCTTCATTTGAATAAAAAGCTCTGTTTCCACCATTTCCCACTGAATCTGATGCAAATAGAGGATCCACAAAGTTTAAAGTTGAGTCAAAGTCTAAATACCAAGTTAAAATTGTGATATCTCCCTTTTTTTCTCCATTTTCTTTGTATAGAACAGCTTTTTCCATGGGATTTATTTTTACTTTTAGACCAATATCTGTAAGGTACTGTTGTATTACTAAACCTTTGGCTTTATTTTCATCATCAGCTCTCATCCTAATATCCAATTCTCGCTCTAAAATTTTGGGATAACAGGCCGATTCACTGAGATATTTTTTAGCTTTTTCAACATTATATGAATATTTATATTTTTCTAACTTTAAATCATCAGGTGTATATTCAGAGGGAAATGCCAAGTATAGTTCTTCTGCTTGTGAATGAAATACTTTTTGTATTACCGATTTTCTATCAATTGCAAAATTTAGTGCTAACCTAAACTTAGCGTCAAAACAAGGTTCACCCCATTGAATTGTTGCGTATTGAATAGATTTTCCTTTAACATTTGCTATTTTAGTTCCTTTAGAAAAAGGATTTTCCATTAGATAGTAAGGTATTTTAAAAATATCCAATCTTTTTCGAATAAATAAAAATAAGCCTGTTGCTGAATTCGTTAGAATCCTTAAATGAATATATGGAGGAAGATCTACACCTGTTCTATTAGAAGTTAAAAATAAATAATTCCCTCGTTTCCATTCTGTTAAAGTATAATCTCCATAGGAAATAAAACTTTGATTTTCTTTATGATTCTTTTCAGAGTATAGGGATGTTCCAGGCAAAGAAAGAAGTTCTAAAAGCTTATATTTCTTTCCAGTAAATAAAATTACTAAATCACGCTCATTGAGTTCTTCCACAGAATCTATGGAACTAAAGAATGTTTTTTTAGGATTGTCTTCTGAGATCAATCTTCGTATACAATAGACAACATCAGAAGATTTGATAGGTAGACCTGAAGTATCTGCAATATCTTTTAATCTAATATGAATTACGCCTGGCATTGGGAAACTAAATGATTCAGCCAAATCAGGAACTACTCGTTCATTTATTTGTGTGAATAAATTTCTAAAAATCAGCCTATTGACCCGGGAAGATACCAGATCTACTCCAAACAGAGGATCCATAGAAGTAACATCAGATGGAATTGCTACTTTAAGTGTGGATTCCGGAAGAGAATCTGAGAACCTACAAGTAACTATAAATATGATACTAAATAGAATATTAAATTTTTTCATATTTTATTCCAAATATAACAAAGCTTTCCCTGAATCCATGGAGATTTTCTTTAATTTTTATTTTTATTTTTAAAATCATTTGTACGTTTTATTAGATGAAAGATAGCAATTGCAAACCCCAGAATACTTCCCAACATAATACCAATGGGAGCCAATTGGAACTGCTCATCTAAATAATTACCCCCAAATACAAACCCTATAAAAATAATTCCAAACTCTGTTCCCAAACTAGATAAATCCCAAATACTCACTGCAAAATTCTACCAATGCGTGTCCATCGGACATCCATTCGAAAGATCCTGTATCGAACAGTTCGAACCAACCATTCCATAATTGTTTCATGCGAAAAATTTCCATCCAAATCTGAATTATCACAGTACTTTAAAATCTCTTCGTTACTGTATCGCAACTCTTGGTAGGAATCTTCTTGATTATCTTCAGGTATGTCTCTATACATACAGGTGTAGTCTTTCCAATTGATGGAAAAATAAATAATAAATGCCTTTCCAAGTATATCTTCACGTTTTACCAATCCCCAAAATCGAGAATCGCTGGAATCATCACGATTATCACCCATGACCATATAGTATCCTTCGGGTATGACACATACAGAATCAGGACAATTTCTGCGTATATATCCATAGGCAGAAGCTGAATCGTGATACCCCTCTAGTACAAAGTGATTAAAATCCCTTTTGGTTTCCACATAGAGAGCTCTTCCTATAGCTCTTGTATTGTCCAAATCTTTAAGCTCTCTTCCGTTGGGAACCGGAGTAGGTCCATAAGTTTTGTACTCATTTGAACCTAATTCCTTATATTCAATGTATGTGTAGTTTACATAGTCACCCTGATCTGTCTTCATTTTCTTTTGAGTGATACGCACTTCATCACCTGGCATTCCTATAACTCTTTTTACAAAACGTTTGGCAAATATATTTCCAATGATAGGAATTTGGTTAGGTTTTCTGGCTATGAGTCCCGTTTCGGAATCATATTGGATATCTTCCTGAATAGCATGATCAGGAGGAATGAATGTTATTATGTCTCCTCTCTTGGGGTTATCATATCTAAATAGTTCTGACTCTGAAAATGGCATTCTAAAGGAATAGCGCATTTTATTTACAAAAAGAAAATCACCAATCTTCAATGTTGGTAGCATTGAACCAGATGGAATGTTATTAGCATCTAAAATAGATGACTTAAAAGCAAAAACTACCAATATTATAAAAATCAATGAGATAGTTGATGATATAAGTCCCTGCTCTCCATTGGATTTTTTCGTACCTTCTAAATCGTTTGTGCTATTCTTAGACATATTATGAGTAGATTTATTGAGGGCATAAATCTGTGAATTATTTTTTTGGATAAAAAAAATCTAAAATACGCTCGAAACTCAGTTCAGCCCTACAACCATCAGTAAATATGCAATTTTATGAGATCAGAGAAAAAAGTGAACTCTTCTCTTTAAAGTATGAAGATATCTATTGGTCAAAAGATGGTGGATGGGAAGAAAAAAATTATATATTTTTAGATTCTATCTCAATACGCGAGAAATGGCAGGCAAGCAAGCAATTTCAAATTTTGGAGCTGGGATTTGGAGCTGGGATTAATTTTTTAGCCACTTTAAAAGCATGGAAGGAATCAGAGTTTAAAGAAAAAAGCCTACAATATATCAGCATTGAAGAAAATCCACTCCCCTTAGCTATTCTAAAAAATATTTATAAGACCATGGGTCTATCTGAGGATTTATATGGAGAGTTTCTAAAATCATATGCATTCATTGGATATGGGAGTCATATTCTAAAATTTGTAAATGAATCTTTAAGTCTACACCTATTGATTGGTGATGTATCGTCTATATTAAAAAATCTAAGTGCTGAAATTGATGTTATGTATCTCGATGGCTTTTCGCCCTCAAAAAATCCTAAAATGTGGGACATAGAAATCTTCAAAGAATTATTTAGACTCTCTAAAGTGGACGGGATATTCACAACATACTCTACTGCAAAGTTTGTAAAAGAAAATGCAATTTCCGCTGGATTTGAAATACAAAAATTAAAAGGATTTGGTACGAAAAAATGGATGTTACTTGGAAGAAAAAATAAAAGTCAACAAAATATTCTTCTTCATCCGTATTACAGTATTAATAAAACTAAAAGATTTAAGAAAGTAAGTACTATAGTTGTAGGAGGAGGACTCGCAGGAACTTCAATAGCAAAACATTTATCATTAAAAAATCATAGTGTACTACTTATTGAGAGAGAAGGGGGACTCGCCTATAAAACTTCAGGTAATCCAGCTGGAATTATAAACCCTAATATCACTGCAGATAAAAGCTCAATTTCATTGCTTGAACTCAATGCTTACTATCATTTACAGAGAACTCTATCTGAATACTCCACAATCAAAGATTTTAGATATGGTAGTATTGGTCTTTATATCTTATCAAATGATATGGATAAAAAAAATAAAGGTATCGAATCACATAATGTTCAAAATTTATACAAAAACAATATAGATCCAATTCTCAATAGAGAAGGGATATACTTACCTTCAGGATCATGGATAGACCCAGTTTCATTATGCAATACAAATATTAAATCTGTTGAAAATTCAAATCCTATAAAAATAGAGCTAAATACAAATGCTTTGAATTATTATTATAGCAATGATCTATGGAATATAGAAGACTCCAGAGGAAATCATTATAAGTCTGAAGTGCTTATTCTTGCGAATTCTATAGATGCAAATAATTTTTCCCTAACAAAATGGCTTCCCATTCGGAAATTTAGGGGGCAAATTATCTATTTGGATAAAGATATTTTTCCATTTTCCTTAGATCATATCTATATAATGGATGAATGTTATTTAATACCTCAAAATAATTATACTATTGTAGGAGCAACGTATCAAAAAGATTCAGATAATTTACAAATGGATACCAATGATTCAAAAGAGTTAGTAGAAAGACTTATGAAAGATTTTAATATTTCAAATAAAATTAACTTTGATACCATACAGGGACGGGCTGGAATAAGAGCTACCACACCTGATCATTTACCAATCATTGGCCCTGTTCCAGACCTAGATTTTTTTGAATCTGAATACAAAGATCTATACAAAGGCGGAAGGGGACTAGGCAAAGATACTGCAAAGTATCACGATGGATTGTATATATTTACAGGGTTTGGATCGAAAGGGATCCTATATACAAACTACCTTGCGGAAATTTTGGTTCGTTTTATTGAAAAAGAATTCACTGGACTTGAAAATTTTCTAATAGATTCTGTATTACCAAATCGATTTATAATAAGGAAATTGTCTAAGCGAAAGGGGTACTCAGATTAGGTTTTTAAAACTTATTCTTATTTCTTTCTTCATCTATCTCTGACTCTGATTTACATTTTATTCGATAACTCGGATTGGATGAGTAAAATTGGGGCAGTATTTAGTTATCTTCTTTTGATTTATAATCTCTGTCCGGGTGTTTTGAGGCTTAGTATGTGTGTATATTGGATATAAGCATAAGCACGATCCCTGAGCACCCCAATCTTTTTAGGGGTAGTCGAAGGAGATTGAATTAATAAAAAATTACTCCTCTCTGTTCCCGCTCTTCATACGGGGACTTGTGGTGAGCGAAAGTCGAATCATGGAGAGGGGTGTATGCAGAAAAGTATTACAATATTGAATAATGGGGGTGAGGTAAATAAATTCCCTACAAAATCCTATTCTCTCTCAGCTCTTCCTCCGAAAACCCTACTGACTTTATAATAACTTCCACCAATAACCCTAAGTTCTTCATATTTCGGGCAGTTTCAATCTTGTAGTTTTCTTTCTCGCTTGAATTCCGAATAGGAATTTCGTAGAGTATGTCATACAGTAATTTCTTTTTTCTATAAAAGATTTCTTGGATAGAAAGTAGATTTTCTAATTCTAGGAATTCTGCTTTTTCTTTCAGTAGAAACCGAGAGAATTCGATTGCACAGTCTTACCTCAGAAAAATCAATTTCCAAAAAATATCATGGTAGTTCGGCATTTTCGCCTCCTACCTATATAGGTATAAAATATGTTATAGTGATCGAAATTTTAGGAAAAAAAATTAGGATTATAGAAAAAAAATAGGGAGAACTAAGTTTAAATGCCTAATTTTACGAAGAGGTATTATGAAGATGGCGTAATCGATGTATCTTCGGAAAGGATTGTTTTCTTAGGCTTTATCAGATCACAATACTAACTTCTATCTTTACTTTATCATTGATTGGCACAAAGAGCAGTGCAGGTCTTTCCACAAGAAAATCAGAAAGTAAGATATCAAAATTTCCACTAACAACTAATGATGTTTCCTTGTTTAATTTAACGTAAAAAACAATAGGTTTAGAATTACCTTTTATGGTTAAATCACCCGAAATCTTATAGTTCATATCTTTATCAGCTTGGGTACTAGTTACTGAAAAAATAATTTCTTTACTTTCGGGATACCCTAAGACTTCCATTAAGTGAGAATCCCTATTTGCATCTCCAGTTTTCATGTTTAGAAGATTACATTTTACTAAAAATGGGGATGATATTGTAAGAAAATCTTTATTACCTGTAATTTTTAAAGATTCTATTTTAGGTTCATTGCATACCCCAGTAACCTTTTTCCAGGGATGTACTACGTAAAACTTTAAACTTATTGATTTTATCCCATCTGTTATTTTATTTTCTTGAGAGAAAACATTTTGACTGGATAATAGAATGAATAGTAAAATATAAATATAATGTTTCAAAGTTAATTCCTTTTTTCTAAAAATAAAAACTGGCTATGGAAATGGAAAGTGCTGAAAATCCTAGCCAACCTACATTTCTCATATTTTCTAAATCCTGTGCAGTACCATGCTCCAATTTTTGACCAAGAGTTGGTAGTGCGAGCATTGCTGGCAGATGAACAAAAATCATTGCTTTGTGTGTAAATATTGTACTCCATCCCTCTGTTCGTGTATCTTCAATTTTCCCAGGGGCCATAAATGCAAAATAGGCAGAAGCTGAATAAAGGCCAACAGTCAAATATGCCAACTTTCCATGTTCACTTGTTCCCTCCTCATGATAATTTTTAGCAATTGTGTAATATAAAATCTTATCATTTGATGGTTCTAATAAATAAGAATTTAGTATTTGTGATGGAAGTGTATCTCTTAATTTATAAAAAGCTTTATCTTCATTGTACTTGGCTTCTCCTGCAATGTTTGTAGCGAGCCAACTTCCCCAAGCTGCAAGCCCTAAACCTTGATGCCAATTTAGATAGGTTCTTCTAGAATTTAAACTTTCCTTATTTTGGGAAACAGGTTCAGCATTTAAAATAGAGTTAATTGGTATATTTATAAATAAAAATATCAAGATCCATAAAATATATTTTAAGTTTTTCATTGTCTCTCCTATATAGTTATTAAAATTAATATCCTCATAAAAACCAGTAAAATATAAATGGCATAAAAAAAAGGAATGATATGGAAGAGTATATTCAATGGAACTAAAAAAACAGCATAAAAACTTTTCATGCGAAGACTAGAAAAGATTGGAGAAGCTGGTTAGAGAAAAACCATGAAATCGAAAAATCTATTTGGCTTGTCATTTATAAAAAAGAATGTAATACACCGAGTATATATTACCCAGAGGCGGTGGATGAGGCACTTTGCTTTGGATGGATCGATAGTAAACCCAACAAAAGAGATGAGGAAAGTTATTATCAATTTTTTTCTAAGAGAAATGTAAAAAGTAATTGGAGTAAAGTCAATAAAGACAAAGTTTCCAAACTAATCAAAGAAGGACTGATGCATTCTTTTGGATTAAAAATGATAGAGCTTGCAAAGAAAAGTGGAACTTGGAATGCACTCGATGAGGTAGAAAGTCTAAAAATCCCTAAGGATTTGGATGATTTGTTTCAGAACAATACGATTGCCTTTCAAAATTGGGAAGCCTTTCCCCCCTCCTCCAAAAGAGGTATATTGGAATGGATTTTAAATGCAAAAAAGATAGAAACCCGTCAGAAACGTATTGAGGAAACTGTAAATTTAGCGGCAGAGAATATCAGAGCAAATCATTTTAGACAGTAAGGGAATAAGGAATCAATCCTATTTTGAATGAATGTAATACTTATTTTTTTATTAACTTGTAAGATTTATTTAAACCTGCCCTACTTATAAGATTATGTCACTTTAATAATATTATTTTCATTCTTAAAACTGTATTGATTTTCTGTTTAAGACTACAATTATAATCTTATGGAACTGGGTATTCGATGGAAGCAGAGATTTTCGAGTTATGTGAAAGCACTTGGACAATTACAAAAATTTATTGAGAAAGGAGAGTTAAATGAACTCGAAGACCAGGGGCTTATACAGGCATTTGAATATACCTTTGAGCTATCATGGAATCTTTTAAAAGACTATTTGCAATATGAACAAGCTGTAGAGACAATTCATGGAAGTAGAGATACATTTCGTATTGCATATCAGAGAAATCTACTAGAGGATGGATCAGTCTGGATGGAAATGGTAGAGAGTCGAATTCAATCTAGTCATACATACCAAGAATCTATAGTTCTCGAAATCAAACAAAAAGTATTACAAAAATATTTTTCCTGTTTTTTAAAGTTAAAAAGTAAAATGGAATCATTGCTTTGAGATATGGTCTTGAAGATTTAGATATTCAGAAAATCCAATCTGTTTTTACTGAATATTCGCAAATACAAAAAGTAATCATCTATGGTTCTAGGGCAAAGGGAAATTTTAAGATGGGTTCTGATATTGATTTAACAATTGTTGGAGAAAATCTATCTTTCTCTCTACTTTTATCAATTCGAGGAAAACTAGATGATTTGAATCTCCCTTATCTCTTTGATGTGTCGATCTTTACTAGTCTTGAAAATCTTGATCTTATCGAGCATATAAATAGAGTCGGACAAGAGTTTTATGCTTTGGATAATAAATAGAACTAAATAATAGTTTAAATTTCAGAGAATATAAAAATAAATAACAATTAAATAAAAAATATGGTACCCAAATTTTAGTCTCTGAAGATGTGTGGAATTTTTACGATAAGAAGAGGGGTGAATTTATAGATGAAGTTGATATTAGGGGGAGAGAAGAGAAAGTAAAAATATATAAGTTATTTTAAAATTTAATTTTAATTATAAACTTAAAAATCAAAAAAAGAAAGTTGGGAAATAATTTTCATTTTTCAATACTTTATTACAAAAACTAAAGGTAGCAAAATAGGAATCCTGAGCTGTTTTGCTTAAAATATTGTATGAATTGTTAATTGTATCACATTTCATATTTAAAATAGTAAGAGAGCAAATACCTACACCTTTTCTACTTAAATAATTATACTCAGCACACCCTAATCGGAAATATTCATCTCCTTCAATCAAATCTGTTAAACCACTAATTCCGGGGAATGTATCCTGTTTGCATTTTTTTTCTGCAAGCAGGATTTGCCAATTTAACCCAGGATTCAATCCACTTCTGGCATTTGTAGGACAAGAAGAATAAAACAAAGCAAATGCACCCGTGATTTGCTTTTTGGCATCTTCTCTGGAAATTTTATCTTTATCTATTTTGTGTTCTGCTTCCCGAAAGGGCTGTCCAAGATCATTTATACAAGCGTTAAGGAATAATATTATGGTTAATTTTAATATATTGTGTATCATAATAGATTATTTAGGATTGATTTTGAGTTTTATCAATTTTCCTCAATATATTTCTTTATTAGGGAGGATGTATCTAAAAACAATTTCAATTTTCAGATCTCAAATTAACGATAATATCAGATGCGAGAACTTGTTCTTGCAATTTAATTCTAGAATTATCTCTTTGCCAACTTTTTTCTTTGAGAATAATTTCAATCTCAGCTCGAATATTTGGTAAGTTTTTATCTGTAATTTCTACTTTTCCATTGTCATAAATTCCATGTAAAATAATCATTTTTATCCTCAACCCTATGATAGTCCTCAAATTAGAATCGTCAATGAAAATAGTATTTGTCCGGGGCAGGGTGTATAATTATAATATAGGTGAGGGCCAATATATGCAAAATAAATATTCAGCAGACATTACAGATTTTTTTAAATTTTTACTTCTTAGAAATATAGAGAAGGAAACGGGCTTACGTATTGGAATCAATTGGTGTGTTCCCACGGAAAAGGTTGTGGATACGGAATCAGATTAGGATGGGAAAAAGAAAAATTGGACCACAGAGGAAGATTACAAAAGTTTAGATCCAGAATTATTCACAAAGCTTAAAGGATTGATAGAAAATAATCAAATTTCTATTTCCTCTCTAGAGTCCTTGGATCTCTTCCAGAAAGGCGCCTCTTATTTCTCTGAACCGATTCCCCATGTGGAAGGAAGTCCTGATTTATCCCTTGAAAAAAGGAAAGAATGGCTTTCTAAGTCTCTAGATGTATTACAAAGTAGTGAAATTATTTTCCTAGATCCAGATAATGGGTTTAAGGAAAATAATAAGAAACAGTCATCAAAGCATCTCTATTCTTCAGAGGTCAGGGAATTATATCGAAGTGGAAAGTCTATAGTAATCATCAACTTTAGAGATCGCTCTCCCCAAGATAGATACACTGATAAACTTTATTCAATTGCCCAAGAAATTGGAGAACCAATTCCTATTTATTCTATGAGAAATAGAGTCCACGGGTTTAGGGATTTTATTATCATTCCCAGAAAAGAGCATTTAGAACAATTTGAGAAATTCTTTAGAGCACATAAATCGAATGAGACTCTTAAGAAGTACTACGAACAAGTTGGAATTTCTTCAGGAAAATTTTTTACACGTGATACTTTTTATTTGGTTCCTTATAAGGAAAATAAAAATAAGAGAAGATTCTCTGAAGAAGAACAACAGGAATTTGATTCTTTTTATGATGATGAGTTTGCAGATATTGAAGTGATTCTTTATCAAAAGAAATTGTCCGGTCTTATAAAGGATATCATTGAAATAGAGGGCTTAAACCTGGGGGAAAAGCAACAAGAGGAGCTAGAGTATCACATTCTCAAGGCTATCAAACTATTTACCGCCAGAATACAGTTTGGGTGAAGTTTTGAACAAATTATTTTTATTAAGACCACACAACTCTGGAGCTAAGTAATACAAATAAGTAAGATAGGCATCAGATTCATTTTGAAAAGGAAATACAAGTAGTAAATTTTTACACTTTTTTACGTCCTTTTCAGAATATAATGTATTTACACCTATAAGATTATCACTACTACATAGGCTGATAGGTAGTATAGACCAGAAAGAATCTATAAGCGAAAAATTATTATTTTTTTTAGCTATCTCTTGGGCTCTTAAATACATGATAGTTTGAAGGTCGATACACACAGCTTTTCCATCGATAATGTCTGAGTCATTTACACTGCATGATATGGTTGCAAATAGTAAAAGAATATAGCTATATTTTTTAAATCTTATGAACAAAGTAAGTTATTCCTCTTTTACTATTCTACTTTTTCATATTTGTATCTTCCTATACTTTTCTCAAGCTAGATTTTTAGGAAAACCTTGTTGTTTAATCGAATCATAATGCTATTAAAATTATTCTTTAGAATTCTTTGTTTCTCTTTTGAATCTTGCTAATTCCCTTGACATCTTTATTTTTATCAGCCAATTTGAAATTATGACCGCAACAATAGATAAACTAACCGTTCAAAAAATGAGTGAAGAGCCCCAAAAATGGGATCGTTTTGAACTGTACCGAGGAGAACCCATTGAAATGACCTATTCCTATCCTATACACGGTAAAACTTTATTATTATTAGGAGCTTTAATCACTCAATGGATCCAAAATGGAGGGTATGGAGAAGTTATCGGAGGAGAGTCTGGCATTCGTTTTGGGGAAGACACCCGCTATTCTTTTGATTTGGGTTGGTCGGATAAGCCCATTCCTGATGAGGAGATTCCATCTTCTTCTCTTCCCTTAATGGTGGAAATCATTTCGGATTCTAACGATGCAAACCGAATGCTTATGAAAATTGAGGATTATTTGCAAAATGGAGCGAAAGAAGTTTGGCTTGTATTTCCCAAGAGAAAAACCATACAGGTGTATTACACAGATAATACAGCTAGATTATTTCACATCAATGATACAATTACTCCAGGAGACTGGATGAAAGGATTTGTAATACAATTGAAAGATCTCTTTCCTGAAAAAAGCTAAAGGAACCCTTACAGTTTTAGAGTCCCAAACTAATTTTGGAAAAAATTTTTGCAAACTAGCTATTAGATTAAACGGTGTTGGGACGGATGATTTAACTCCCGCACATAAAAAAATGGTAACCTCTTAAGGTTTTAAACTCATATGCTGTGTACGACGGTGAAACTCGTCTGACTTTGAAGAATCTTCAAATCTTACCCTTAAAAACTTTTATATCCGAACTTTGGGATGGAAAGATTTTTTAGGATAACTATTCCAATTGAAACTTCTTCTTGATATCCTCCCTTCGTATGACGGAATCGAAGTGACCAGGCAAGGGTAATATTCTGCCCTTTGTTCCAGTGAGGGTTTCCAGCTTGGTTTCTGTTTCAATCCACTTTTCTACTTTGGGACTTTGGAAGCTATGGGTTTCATCCTCTCTCAGACGGGATTTTGCCATAAAATCTGTAGGACAGAGTTTATCTGACTTTCCCTGACCAAGAAGTATTTCATCTTTTTTCCCTACCAAAACAGGAATTTTATATTTCTCTTGGAAGTACCTTACACCAGCAACATGATCCCAATGTCCATAGGAGATGAGAATCATTTCTATATCACGGGGTTCAATTCCTTTCGAAAGGATATCTCTTTCTAAATCAGGAGCAGATTCATATCCTCCAGCGTCGATCATAAGATACTTTCCATTCTCTCCTTTCACAAGATGAATATTTTGATACTCTCTTCGAAAGGTTTGTACTACTAAATTATCTGTAGTATTCTTTTCATAAGATGTAGCACAGTTAAGGATAAAAAGTAAGCTCAGTATATAATATTTTTTTGAATTCATCATGGTTCCTCTATCCAATTTGCATGGATTGTATCAAAAAATTCTTTTACTTTGATCAATTTATCATCTTGGAATTCAAAAAGAAAATGATAGTGGTTGTTGTATTTCTTATTGGAGATTTTACGAATAGCATGGGACTCCGCTATCACACTTACTCGATTTTCTTCCCTAGTCATCTCATGAATTTGAAAAGAAAAGCTCGAAAACGTTCGAAATAATGATTTAAAACCCAGGCTAATTTTTCTTATGTCGTATTCACCAGATACATTGGCAGTACCCATAATGATCCATAATAAATCGGGATGAAAAACTGCAAAAGCCTCCTCGAATTTTTTCTCATTGATGTTAGAAAAAAAGTTTGTGATACTTTCTTTTTCATTTGTTATTCCTATAATTGACTCCTATTCAGTGAGAAATAATCCCTTCACAAATCTTCAGTACTACTATACACTACTCCAAGAGATACTTCTTCCCCAATCGATTGGATTGCAAGAACTGATTCCAATCCCTCAATACAAGTGTAGACCCAGGTTTCTTTTGTACTTCGTAAAAAGGATTCTACTTTATAAGTATCTTGTGATACTAATATATATTCCTCTAAGGATTCAATTTTCTGGTAGTGAGAAAATTTATCTCCTCTGTCGTATTTCTCTGTAGATTCAGATAACACTTCTATGATACACTTGGGATTAAGAATGGTATCCTTGTATGAGTCTCGAAGGATTTCTTCTCCACAAGTGATGACTAGATCCGGATAGGTAATTAAATTTGTTTTTTCTACTTGAACCCGTAGATCAGAGATATAGACTCTGCATGGTTTACCTTTTAAAACACCATCTAAATAACTGGCTAAATTTAAAGCGATTCGATTGTGTTTTCGGGTGGTTCCTGTCATGGCATAGATCTCTCCATTTATAAGCTCACTTTTTTCAAGAGATTTTCTCTCAAAATCCAAATACTCTTCCACAGAAACCTTTTCTTTCGGTAGTGCATGTCCCATACGTTCAATATACCATTTTCTGTTACTGATTTCAAGAAATTTTATTATTCGAAAATCCTTTATTTATTAATTCAGACTGCCTACAAATTCCAAATAGGCAAGTATATCTTCTTCTAATGTTGGGAATTGATGTAATATTTCTTCATGGGTTTCCCCAAGACCCAAACACTCTAAAATTGTTTCTATAGATATCCTCTTATTCCTAATGATAGGTTTACCACCTAAAACCTCATCATTGATTACAATTCGATTTATCAAATTATTATTTATAGATTCATTTTATTAGGAATAGAAAAAAAATTAAAGAGAATATTTTAAAATCCTAACCCATGATATTTAAATATAAAATATTACGATATCAATGGGCTTTCTTCTTATACAAAAATTTACAACTTCGAAACAATCCCCTCCGAAACTTCCCAGAGTTTTTTTGCTAAATCTACATCTTCCGCTTCTTTTTTTGGGACGGCAACATTGCAATCAGCAAAGTAAGATCCTGATGATTGTACTACGTTAGGACTCACTGCTGTATAACACTGTGTGGCAGATCCCTGTTCAATTGATTTCAAAAATAAGTGTTTAGATAGTCCAAAGATTGCTATAGCGATAGGGTTCATGTGCCTTCCCAGATTGGTGGGTATTACGCCTGGGTGTACTGCATATGCAGTTTTTTTGGATCCTTGAAATCGACGTGCTAATTCTTTAGCAAAGAGTAGGTTAGCAATCTTGGATTGACCATAGTTAGTCCAAGCACTATAGCTTTTTTCTCCTGAGAGATTATCAAATTCAATTCCGCCTTTGGGAGCGGCATTGTGTGCGGCACTGCTCAGCATTACAACACGTCCTTCTTCCGTAAGGGAATCGAGAAGCCCTGTCACCAAGATAAAATGACCTATATGGTTAGTGAAAAATTGTAATTCATATCCATTAGATTTCTCTAATTTAGGTAGAGCCATGATTCCTGCATTACAAAGGATTACATCTATTTTTAATTTTTCTTTCTTTAGTTCATCCACACACTGTCTTACACTCTTTGGATCGGAGAGTTCGCAGGAAAAGGCTTTGCCTTGTTTTACACCAGCTTCTTTGAAGGCTTCTTCAACTTTCTCCTTGGTTCTTCCGAGTCCAAGTATGGTGGCTCCTCTTAGTGAGAGAACTCGCATAGATTCTTTTCCAAGGCCTGAATTACAACCCGTAATGAGGATAGTTTTTCCTGTTAGGTCAATCCCTTCTGTAACTTCTTCGGCAGTGGTACCATATCCAAATCCACTGGATCCTTTTGGTTTTATAAGTGCTAATAGTGACATTTTATTTCCTCGTTATTTAGGTTCATATATTTTAAGAATCTCTTGAATATGTACTACATTATTTTTACCATTCAGGTAATCAATCCAGATTCCCGTATCAATTAGGACATTCTTCATTTATTTCTATTTCTAGGGGGTGCTTTTGCCTTTTTTTCAGATCCAAATAGAGACAAAAGCTGTTTTCGATCATACTCTTTGATGAGTGATTCAAGGGCTATAAAAATCTTACAGTAAGCTAATTTTCTTTCCTATATGCCAGAATTCTTTCCTCTAAATTCTTCCTAATGTTCATATAGAAAAGGCTATAGTCTAGAATATGATAATTTCCATTGGGTAAAGAAGGGAAATTTTTTTCTTTGGGTTCACTTACTAAAAGAATTCCATTCTCACACTTAGCATCTGTAAGACGGGGGTCGGAAAGGGAAAACTTTGAATTCAGTCCTCCTAGATGAAGATTTTCTTCTGCCCGGGAATTATCACTTTTCCAGTTTAAGGGATTGACGCAGACAGATTTTGCATATTTTTCTCTCATTCGGAATGGTGTATGACCCTTTAGAAAAGTATTCCAGTTAATCACACATTTGGTATCCATAGGAGATGCACAAGTTGGAAATCCTGTATCCTCCGTAGAAAAGGGAAAGCCGATTATATAAGATACTATTAGATTTTTTGAATATTCAGAATATTTAATATACTGAAGTAATTTCACTGCATGCCTTGTGCCTTGGCTGTGGGACGCAAGAATCCAGGGTCTTCCCTGATTCCAGTTTTTCATATAGTATTGAAATGAGTTTAAAACATCCATATACGCAAATTCCAGAGCTTCTTCTCCGTTTTTATCATTTTCAGTAAAAAAGCTATTGATTATAGCTTGTCTGTATCTGGGTGCATAGATTCTACAACAACCGTTGTACACACTGATTTGGTTTTTAACGATTCTCTCATCTGTTCGGTAGTTGAGGGCATCATCATTGATATCTGCATTCCAGTAGGTTCCTTTTAAGTAGGATGTGGGATGGATGAAAAATACATCTACGGGGGCTGATTGTTGTTCATCTTTCAATCCACTATTTTCAGGGATGCTGGAAGCGTTGTTTTTTTTGCTTGGGTGCACGGCCCAATGATTAAGACTTGAATACTCAGGATTTGAAAGGGTAGAACTTTGTTTTACAGATTTTCTGGGACCGAGAAGTAAACTGCAAGAAGGAACGAGCAAAAAAAGAAAAATTATGATTTGGAACTTAAAGCGATTTAGGCTGGACTTATATAATAAATTCATATTTCAAATGAAACTTAGGCTTCTTGGATTGCCAATACTATTCTCTATATACATTTGAAAGTTGTTTTTATGGGAAAATCCATGATCCCCCTCAACTTGCAAATCTTACACTGAAGAGAGCTGATATTGGGATTGAATATTCCTCAATAATCAAAAATGAGATTCTCTATCCCTTTTATATAGATACAATTCCTGAGGGAAAATACTATAGTGTTTACCATTTTGGCTCTTTAAACGAAATTCATACTACATATAAAAGTATTTTCAATACATTAAAGATACTGTCTAAAAACTTTATTTTTCAAAATCCACCCTATGAATTGTATCACAGATTGACCCCTTTTTTTCCCGAAGAAAAATCTATCACAGAAATTTTAATTCCAGTAGAATATTAGCAAGAAATGTCAAAAAGAATTTCGTTTTCCATAGTATATTGTAATCACAACTATTTAGAGGAATTTGATGAAAATGAATTGGAAACTTTTTTTGGCTCTTTTTATTTTTTTGGTATTAGGAATCTTTTTTTATGGGAGCTATCTTCCAGAGGAAAGGTACTTAACGAAAGTTTATCTCTTTAAATCTTCCAAACAAAAAGTAGAATCTATACATTCAAAATCTCAGTTTACATTTAGGAGAAACCTTTGAAGAAAAAAATCTCAGAACTTCCGTGGAATGAAAAATTTCAACACAGAAACCAGCATGTGATCAAGCACATAGATAAAAAGTTTTCTGATATTCCCGAAAACTCAGACATCTTAATTGCAACTCCCCAAATTTTTGATGACTGCATTCGAAAGATACCCTTGGGTAAATCTGTGGATCTAAAAAAAGTAAGACAGGATCTTGCAAAGAGATACAAGGTCGATCATACCTGTCCTGTTACTACGGGAATGTTTGTGCGGATAGTAGCCGAAGCCACCTATGAGAAAATCCAAAAAGGATTGCCTATCGAAGAAGCAACTCCATTTTGGAGGGTCATTTCTCCCCAAACTCCCATTGCAAAAAAATTGAGTTTTGGAACAGACTTTTTACTAAAGATGAGAAAAGAAGAAGGGATTTCTTAATCTAATTCCTAAAAGAGTTTGCTTTTTATAAACTTACCATTGTAGAATGAAACTTGAGGAACGCCAACCATGACAACAGCCACTCTTGAAATTCCCAAAACCCTAACCGCTTCTGAAATGGAAAAAAATCCTTCTCTTTGGAAAGAATTTGAATTGTATGAAGGAGTCCCCGTCCAAATGACATACGCAAAACCCGAACATGGAATTCTACTTGGAAGATTATTTTTTTTCATCAACAAATGGATCATCGAAAACGGTGGATCAGGCGAAGTCACGGGAGGAGAAACAGGGATTCGTTTGAATGAAAAGGAAAGATATTCTTTTGATCTCGGTTGGTCAGCTTTTCCATTGAAGGGAGATGAAATCTTACAAACACCCCTCGATCTCATGGTGGAGATTGCAAGCGATGCAAACTCAGCCGAGCACATGATTCACAAGTGTATGCGGTATCTCGAATATGGAGCCAAGGAAGTTTGGGTTCTCTTTCCAGAAGAAAAACTTCTGCAGGTTTACCAGCCCGATAGAACAGCAAAAATATTCCAAGAAGGAATCTATGAGCCATCCTATATGAATGGCTTTGCTCTGGATTTAGGAAAGTTGTTTAGGAAATAAAATTGGAATCCATATCACTCGAAGAACTTTCGTCCTACATTGAATCACGCAAATCTTCTGTCGAAGAAATCATTTTGCAAAAAGGAAGAGTCCGCACCTACAGAAGACGGGAACGAGATGCAGAAGAAAAAAAAATTCTCCACGAAATTTGTGCTCTTCGCTGGAAAAAAGCAGAGGAAGAAGGAAAGATAAAATACCTATCTCCGACCCAGTGGTACTATGATCCTTCCTGATGAAATTCTTACAAAATTTCAATCTCTAGAAGGTAAAACCAATTTCGAAAAAATGCTAGGTACCGTTGGAATATTGACCTATCTTTTAGAGGAAAAAATGCGTCCTGTGATTGTGGGAGGACTGGCTGTAGAAATTTATACCCGCAGTGAATATACTACCGTAGACATTGATATAATTCTTTTCAACTATGATAAAGCGGGCGAAATTTTTGTATCTCTTGGATTTAAAAAACAAGGACGGCATTGGTTTCATCCAGAACTACTTGTCAGTATTGAGATTCCAAATTTTATATTAGAGGATGCAGATCCTTCCCGGGTTGTTGAGATTCTTTTACCCAACGATCTAAAAGTTTTAGTAATTGGAATTGAAGATATTATTTTGGATAGGCTAAGAGCCTGTGTTCACTGGAAATCAACTTCTGATTGTGAATGGGCAGAAAGGTTATACTATCTTCATAAAGATAGACTTGATAAAAATTATTTAATTACCAAATCCAAAGAGGATCTAACCTTTCCAGTTTTAGAATCTATATTAGAAAGTATCTATCCTATCTCCTAAAAAGAATCTATCAAATCCCAATCCCATGCAACTGTCTCTTTTGGGAAGCCATATAGGATCTTAAAAATTTGAGGAATCTCTTCTTCCCATCTAGCAGGGTTTACTTCTCGATTTACGATTACTGATGTAATTAAAATTTTCTCTCCAAGTTGCGTGAATTCCATAGCAATACTTTGTTTGTTATCTAGAACTATTGAGATAACAAATTTTTTATCACCCACCTTTTTAACGGAAAACAAATCACCACTCAACTTAAAGCCTGTCTCCGGTGATTTCGCTAGAAATGCAGAATGGAACAATTCAAAAACAAAGAAATCCGTTTTGTTGAATCGAGTATGAATTTGTTTTTCTGAGATTCCTTTTAAGAAAGGATATTCCTTGGCTATATATTTATTCGTTTTGATTTTTAAACATTCGATAAGTTTTCCGTTTACTTTTTCGTAAATATCTTTGTCGTTTGGATCCAATGATTCGCGAAGAGTATAAAATTTCTTACAGGACTTATTGTCCATCGCGTCTATGTTTTTTCCCACTGCTTGGTTCGCAAGTTTCTTTGCTTCCAAATTCTGATCTGAAAAATTTTTCACATTGGCAGACAGGTATTGGAATATGGATGGAAAGTTATTGTATATAGATCCATCTCTTTCGGAAAGAGTATTCAAAAGGGAGTTCGAATCTGTTTTATCAATTCCAAAAAATAAAAAACCAAATTGATTCACTTTATATTTTATTTTTTCTGTTCCCAATACTTCTTTTGGAATGGCTCTTGCGATGGATGCTGGAATTCCAATTCCGAGGTAATCATTAGGATGTCTCTTTCTTTCTACGTCGTACTTTCGGTAATTTATCTCCAATTCAAATTCTCTCTCATAGGCACAAGGGAGTGAACACAATAGAAACTTATCAAGATAAGTGTACCATTCCATACGTCTATTGATTTCTTTTTCGGATAGAACTTCAATGTGAATTCCCGCTGTGGGTGAACCATTCGAATCTCTTCCATTGTCTTCGTTGGAGAAATTTGATATAGATACAGAGTCTTTGCTGACTGTGTAACCAAATTTATTGTTAATCAGAGTGATGTTTGAAAACTCTGAACTATTTTTTACAAGATCCTGTTGGACATTGTATGAGGTGAAGCAATTCGACAGAAGAATGGTTGCTAGAACTAGAAGCCTGTTTTTCATTTTATTTTTCCTATTTAATATATTCTATCTCAAAGAAAAATTATTTCACAAATGTAAAAAAAGTTAAGCGTGCAAATTGGGTTAATTCCTCTAATCTCAAAATCTTTCAACTGCTTTAGTTTGGTCATCTCGTTATCTCTTCTTCCCTTTTTGAATATTCAGAACATTCCTCCCTTTAGAAACTGACTGTAATGTTAGAATCAAGAATTACTGAACTCTTTCCCAATGAAAAAAATGAAATCCTAGATCTTTTCTACTGGGATCGTATAGAAAAATTTTATGCATTTCTGCTAGATAAAAATGAGGAAGGTGGATTCTTCTCTAAAAACGATACTCCTTTGGTTTTAGATCGTCATATCATGGAGTCCATATACCATGTGTATCAAATACAAAAATTCAAAAGTGTTTCACGTGAAACAAATCTTTGCGATGCAGGAACGGGTCCCGGGTTACCTGGATTTTTATTTCATTGCTTGAAGAGTCATTTAAAAGTAACTCTCTTAGATTCTCAAAAACGAAAACTTCAGCATGTAGAGAATTTTTCAAAAGAAATAAAATCACCTAAGTCTTTGTCTTTCCTCTATGCTAGAATGGAAGATGTAAAAAAGACATTTGATATTGTCATTATGAGATCCGCAATTCCCTATCCTTGGTCTGTTGAAATGTGCTCTCAATTGGTAAAGACTGGAGGAACCTTTATCCCCTTTCTGGGCAAAAAAAATCAGCACAAAGAAATTGAGGAAGAAATTCTTCATGAATTTGGTTTTCGATTAGAGAAAGAAATTGATTTACCTGCTTTACAATTTTTAGGTGAGCGGAGTGTTAAGTTCTTGAAAAAGGTAGAATCCAGAAAGGATAGTTTTCCAAGGCAATGGTCAGTGATTCAGAAGGAGATTCGAAAAATCAATGGGTAAGATTATTTCAATAAGCAATCAGAAAGGAGGTGTTGGTAAAACCACTACATCTATCAACCTCTCTTCAAATCTTGCTGTGATGGGAAAAAAAATATTATTGGTGGATGTAGATCCCCAAGGCAATGCAGGCTCAGGATTGGGATTAGATGTCAATTCACTTTCCCATACAACCTATGAAGTTCTTCTCGGAGAAATTTCTGCTAGAGAAGCAATTGTCCAAACAGAAATCTCCGGGCTCAATATGATCCCTGCAAATATCAATTTGAGTGGTGTGGATATAGATTTGATCACCCAAGAAGGTAAAGAGTTTTCTCTGAAAAGAGCTATAACCCCTCTTAGATCCGAGTATGATTTCATCATTATTGATTGTCCACCTTCTTTGGGATTACTTACGTTGAATGCACTGTCTGCTTCGGATGGAGTGATCATAACTTTGCAAACTGAGTACTTTGCTTTGGAAGGTCTTACTCAGCTCATGAGAATTATCGCCCTCGTACAGGAAAATTTGAATCCATCTCTTGAGTTAGAGGGAGTGCTTCTCACAATGTACGATAAGCGAACTAACCTATCCAACCAAGTCGCCAATGATGTAAAATCTCATTTTAAAGAAAAGGTGTATGCCACTATGATTCCTCGCAACATTAAACTTGGAGAGGCACCTTCCTTTGGAAAGCCGATCAATCTCTATGATCCGGAAGGCATAGGTGCTGTGAGTTACAAAGGTTTTGCACAAGAATTTTTAGGGGCAAATTAGGAGAACTGTATGTCTAAATCAAGTGTTTTAGGAAGGGGCCTAGGAAACTTAATTCCTGGATCAGGAAATAAAAATTCATCTCAGCAGGGATCTTCTGCAGAAGATTCAAATGCAATTGTAAAAGAAATCAAGATTTCAGAAGTACAGCTCAATCCCAACCAACCTCGAAAAACATTTTCAGCTGAGACAATTTCAGAACTTGCAGAAACTATAAAAATACATGGACTCATCCAGCCAATCATTGTAAGGAAAACGGAAAGTGGGTTTGAACTGGTTGCAGGGGAACGAAGGTTGCGTGCTTGCAAAGAAGCAGGATTTGTAAAAATACAAGCAATAGTTAAAAACTATACAATTCGTGATTCTATGGAAGTATCCCTTCTTGAAAATATCCAGAGAGAAGATTTAAATCCAATTGAAGAAGCTCTGGCATACCAAGCTCTTTCCGAGAGAATGGGACTTAAGGTCACAGAGATAGCAGCTCGAATTGGAAAAAATAGATCTACAATTGCTAACTTAATTCGACTTCTCCAACTGCCAGAAGCAGTTCGAGAAATGGTGGCTTCAAAAAAACTTTCAGAGGGTCAGGCTAGACCACTGTTGTCCATTGGTGATAAAAAAAAGCTAGAAGAAGTTGCAAAGAAGATCTATGCACAATCCCTAACTGTTCGGGAAGTTGAGGAGCTTGTAGCGAAAGTGACGGAGGGGAAAAAGTCGGAGAAATCTAAATCCTCAAGAGATCCTTCTATTGTTATGATGGAGTCCCGCATACGGACTAAGTTATCTGCAAAAGTTTCTGTTTCACACAATGAAAAATCGGGAAAAGGAAAGATTGTTCTCTCCTATGCTAATATGAATGAACTAGATAGAATCTTAGAAAAAATGGGAATACGATAAGGTTTTTTCTGGAGCGGTAGTGTGAGTCTCTAATAAATAGAATTCTCTCGCACAAAAGAAGGAGGAAAAAAAAGTTTCTCTTATGAAAACAGATCAGATTCGCCCTATCCAAGAAGAAATTCTTTCTCATAAAAATTCCGAACAAGCGGAGTTTCTTTCTCGTTTTTTTAAAACTGGCAAAGGTGAATATGCAGAAGGAGATACATTTTTAGGAATACGTGTTCCTATCTCTAGAAAAATTTCAAAAAAGTACAAAGATACCGAGCTCTCAGAATTGAGTTCTCTTCTTCATTCACCCTATCATGAAATGAGGCTCATTGCGCTGATTATTCTTGCAGATCAATTTAAGAAAGGCGATGATACAAAACAAAAGAAAATTTTTGAGTTGTATTGCAAAAATACAAAATTCATAAACAATTGGGATTTGGTGGATGAATCTGCCCCCAAGATTCCTGGCAGTTATCTCCTGCATAAGGATCGTTTTATTCTCTACAGTTGGGTAAAATCAAAGAGTCTCTGGGAGAGACGAATTGCCATCATGTCCACATTTGCATTCATTCGAAAGGGTGACTACACAGATACTCTCCGTATTGCAGAGATCCTAGTTTCTGATTCCGAAGATTTAATTCACAAAGCTACAGGATGGATGCTTCGAGAAATATACAAAAGAGATTCAAGGGCTGCATCTCTTTTCCTTGGATCTTATGCCTCCATCATGCCCCGAACAATGCTGCGTTATGCTATAGAGCACCATCCCGAGAAAGAAAGAAAAAATATTTTGAAACAGTAGAAGGTAGGTTTAGTATAAGAAGGATTACTTATTCAAATCCAGAAGCAAACCTCGGATCCTCTCAATTTGCTTAAGCAAACCAAAAGCAGAGTTTACTGGATTCAACATAGTCATCGCCAAGAGTTGGATATTTTCATCTATTACCTTTACTGTCATCAATACTTTTTTATCCATTCTTCCCCTTTGCCGGGCTTGCACTAAAGATGTGTTGGATTTAATGATTGCATTGGTTATATCTTTTACCAACTCTTTGTAAGTTTCCAGATTTTTACGATTTGGCTCTTGTAGAAAATTACGTTCTACATCTGGAAGTTTTTGCCAAAGTACATTGATTTCTCTCGTTTCTTCCCTGGTAGAGGGAACAATCTGTTCTAAAATTTCTAAGAAGCTAGAATCTTTTTGGGAGACTTGTGAAGTGCCTTCCGATTTGAGAGTTTTGGATTTTTTTTCATTCGTATTTTTTATAGAATCATTGGTTCCAAAAATTTTCATGCGGGAGTCACCGTACACTTCCCATGAAACAATGCCCCATCTTCTAGAACTAGGTTTGGTGTTACAATGTCCCCATAGATTTTAGAAGTAGCTAAAAGGATTACACGTTCGGAAGCATAGATATTTCCAGTGATTGCTCCCCCAGATACAACAATTTTTGCACGGATATCAGTATCCACACTTCCAGTTTTCCCTACGAGAACCTTTCCATTTGTATTAATAAGTCCCTTAAATTTCCCATCTATTCGAATCAGACCATCTACTTTGAATTCTCCGATAAATTCGGATCCCTCTCCAATGATACTGTTTACGATAAAATCTTCTAGATATTTTTGATCATTTTGCATGTTAGTAGTACCTAATTTTGAACCTGATTTAGAAACGAATGAGGATTAGATGGAGTGGTGCCCACATGAACTTCATAGTGTAAAAAGTAAACAGGATTCATGGGCGTTTTTCCTACATATCCAATAATCTGACCTTTGCTTACGAATTGACCTTTCTTTATCTGGATTCGCTCTAGATTTGAGTAGATAGTTTTCCAACCATATCTATGGGCAATCTTAATATAGTAACCCGTGATTTCTGAAAATCCTATTTCATAGACTTCACCTGGAGCTGTGCTTACAACTTCTGTTCCGGGAAATGATCCAATATCTACTCCATGGTTGATCACTTCTCCTCCAACAATGGGTGAGAAATATTTGCCATAGGGAAATAGTATATAACCTTTTGTAGGCCAGAGAGAAGGAGTATTTTGTAAGATTGTTTTTTTATCTTTTATAATCTTAATGATTTCTTTTGTGAGCTCATTGGCAAGTCGAACATTATAGATATCTGTTTGTAGCCTATATGTTTCCATAAAGATATCTGAATTTGGTTCAAGGTATCCTATTATGTCTCGGTCTTTTAAGAAGTAAACTTTGGAAGGATCTCCCCCCAATTTGATATATAGATTTGAAATTTTATCATAGTAAAGATTGCTTAGCTCATGTAGTGTTTTTAGTTCATTTTTTAATTTCTTAGATTGAATAAGAAAATCTTCATTTGAAATTTGCAAATCATAGATCTCATGGTCTTTTCCACTATAATTAAGGACTATAAATGAACTTATGACTGTAAGTGTTACCAGAAAAAAAACAAAAAGAGCTATTATTTTATAAGGGATACTAATTTTATATGTTTTACGCTCACTGTGTGGAATTAACATCAAAGTAAAGTGAGCCTTGCCTTTCATACGAAGTCTGGTTTGATGATCTTGGATTATAGAATAGATTACTTTGAATTGTTTTGTAAGATGAGAATACAGATTTATTATGAATGTTTTTGGTCTGAATTCTTTGTTAGGGACTGTACTTTTCATTTCTAAGTTAAGTTTGGGTATTTGCTCTCAAGAATTATAGAGTTAAATGAGGAGTAAAGAATAAAACTAAATCTAAAATTGTCATTAAATTCCTAAGAGCCGAATCATAATTGAAAGCCATTTCAAAACAGAGTAGAACAATTCTAAGAATAATAAAATAGAAATTAGTTTACAGATGTTTGTAAAAGGGAAATGATAGGTGTACTTTAAGAACTGGTGGTATGCATTTGTTATCTCAAGATGAATCACATAAAAATTCTGAAATTCAAAAGATGAGAGGCCTTCTTGGTCTAAAAGAATCAGACTTAGAATTTCTCTCACCCTTAAAATTAGATCAACTTTCTTTTCTTCGAATGAAAATAACATCAGCAATTCTAGAAGAACAATCTGGTGTGTGGGAGCCTTTGGCAAGAGTAAGTAAGTTTATGCCTAATTTTTTAAATGCAAAGGTTTCTGAAGATATTCTTGGTCCTCAAATAGCTGCAAATATTACCTATCACATGCAGCCTAAAGATGCTCTTGGAGTTGCATCTCATTTTTCTACTAAATTTTTTTGTGATGTATTAGAACATATCATTCCCGAAAAAATTGAACATATCATTCGGGAATCACCTTTTGATCTTATGAAAAAAGTAATACAAGAACTCAGAAAACGAAATAATTATCTTTTGATTGGCTCTTTAATCGATGTTACCCCCATGAATATTGTTTACAAAATTTCAATGGATACTTCAGATCTAGAAATGATACATATCATGGATTTTATAATGAAAAGGGATCGCCTAGTTGAACTATTGGAAGCTTATGATGAAAATCGAATATTAAACCTTATTAAAATATCGATCCAATTGAATAAAATGGAAGGACTACTAGAAGCTTTCTCATATACAAAAGTGAAAACTAGACAAAAAATAGATAATGTACTACCTAAACTCTCTTTAGAAGAAATAAAAATATATAAACCAATAGCAGAGACATACAATATAACTATTTATTAAAACTATGAAAAAAAATCTTTCAGAGAATGTGATAGAAACATTAATCTCATTTTGTAATAAAAAAGAAATTCCATTTAAGAGAGATATTAAGCTCTCTACACTTTGTTCATTTAAAATTGGAGGAATTTCTCCTATGATCATAGAGCCTATAGATAATGATCAACTTTCCGAAACACTTCATATTTTTCAAAGAGAAGGGATAGCATACAAAGTATTGGGTGGAGGAACTAACTTATTGATCTCTGATACTCCTGATTCGTTTATAACTCTAAGGTTATCTGGAGATTTTAAAGAATTGCGGGGTATGGAAGGGGGAATCTTTATAATAGGTGCAAGTACAAATACTACTCCTATTTTTAGAAAAATATCTCAAATGGGTTATACGGGTGTAGAATTCTTGAGTACAATCCCAGGTTGGGTAGGGGGGGCAGTAATACAAAATGCTGGATGTTATGGAGGAGAAATTTTTAACTTTATAGAGGAAGTAGAGTTTATTAAGAATGGTAAGGTATGCTCTCTTCAAAAAGAAAATATCCAATATGGATATCGAACTACGCAGTTTTTAAAAAATAAAGATTCCATTATCACTAAAATAAAGATCAAAGTAAAAGAAGGAAATCCTGAAGAAATAGAACTATCTCTCAAAGATAAACGGGATAAAAGAAATTCATCTCAGCCAGAAAATAAAAAAAGTGCAGGATCTGTTTTTAAAAATCCAGCCATGAAAGACGAGAAAGGGAATCCATTAAAATCATGGTGGTTAATTGATCAGGTTGGTCTAAGAGGAAAAATGCAAGGCAATGCACAAATTTCTCCTGAACATTGTAACTTTATCGTCAATATAGGGGAAGCGAGAGCTAATGATGTAGTATATTTGATTAATAAAATTCAAGAACAAGTATATTCAAAATTTAATATACATCTAGAAAGAGAAATAGAGTACTTTGGTGAAATCTCTTAATATAATTCTTACCTTAATTGAAATAATGAAAAAAAAATAAAAAATTACACTTTAGTATATATTATATATACTAAAGTGTAACTCATAAATAAACTTATTACTAGACATCCTAATAAATTATTCTAAATTATCCGAACAATAATTCTAAAAAGGATAAAAAATATGCTCAATGAATCATGTAATTTCCACAGGACATTTAGAAAGTTCGAAAAAAGTGGTGATAAAACTGAATTTATGGATCAAGTATCACTAAAAATTCTAGATTTTTCAAGAGATCACAAAGAAGGATTGTACGCCGAGTATACATCCGAAGTATTTTTAAAATTCTCATTAAACTTTAATAGATTTTTAAGTTCGTACTACTGTTCTGGTCATGATAATATTCATGGTTTTTTACATGTTTATTTAAAAAATATATATTTAAATTTATTTAAAGAGCATAGAAGAAAAGAATCTTTTAAGCTTATGAAGATTTATAATTTAGAAATTAAAAAAGAACAAATGAATAAAAATAGTAATTTAGATCAAGACTTCATAAAAGATTTATTTATTAGAGAATTAGGTTCAATAGAGAGATTGATTTTATTTTTAAGGTTTGATATAGATATTTGTGAAATAGATGAAATTTTTTTCAAAAGGATTCTCAAAAGTACGAATCATTCTTTTGAAGAGATTATGCAATCAATGCAGTTTCGTAGAGCGGAAGTAAGAAGAATAGAAAATAGAATTATAGATAAAATAAGCACAATTAATAAAAAAATATACAACCAAGATACTAGAGTGTATAAATTTAACTTATACGTTCGAAAAAAAGAGCATTATAAAAAGCTATGGGTCAGAAGGGAATATTATTCAATAATGGATACAATGGAAATTTTGAGTGTTAGTAGATATAAAGTCATCACAACGATTATGAAATTTAAAAAGAATATTATAGCAAAAGAAATAGAAATTCAAGTTGCATAATAGATCTATATCTGGATAAGAATTTACAATCAGAACAAATAGATATAGTTTTCAATTTAGTTTATGCAGAGGATAGAAGTAAAAATTACGATTCAAGTTTTCTATCCTTGCAAAAAAATTTTTATATATGGCACAACTGGAATAACTATCTTTTTCCGCCGGCAGGCGGAAAAAAGCCAAGGATTGTTGCGAATAAAATTACAAAAGCTGGCTTTTGCAGGAGCGCCATATATTCTTCCGAAGTAATTATTTTTGGACTAGGAATTTTTCTTCTATGGATAAAAAATCGTAAAGAATACGGAATAGTTTCCTCAGGAGGATTCATTTGAATCTCGATATACCACAAAATGTTTTAGACTTAAAGCATCAAATTAAGGGTTTTATTCAAGAAAATATAATCCCAATAGAATCAGAGTATGAATACTCTACAGGTCGTTTGCCAGACAAAATAGTTCAAGATGCTCGAAAAAAAGTTAAGGATGCAGGGTTCTGGACTCCCCATCTTCCTGTTTCAGAGGGTGGTTTAGGATTAGATATGGTGGGAACGGCAATTATATTCAGTGAGTTGGGGCGATCTTTTATAGCACCTTACTTATTTAATTGTGATGCACCTGACGAAGGAAATATGCATTTATTGCATGTCGCCGCCAATGAAAGACAAAAGGAAATATTTTATAAACCACTGATAGACGGAAAAATAAGATCAGGATTTGCGATGACAGAGCCTCCTCCCGGAGCAGGAGCAGATCCTTCTTCTATGAAAACAAATGCTGTAAAACAAGGCAATAAATTTATACTCAATGGTCACAAATGGTACTGTACGGGAGCCAATGGTGCTAAGTTTTTAATTGTAATGGCGAAGGTAAATGATAGTTTTCGTAAGACATCTTTATTTTTAGTACCAACAGATTCTCCAGGGTACAAAATGGTTCGAGAGATTGGTGTAATGGGCTCTCATGGACCTGGTGGGCATTGTGAGTTAACTTTTACAGATGTAGAAGTTCCCGAAGAAAATATGTTGGGTAGAATTGGAGAAGGTTTTAGCTTGAGTCAAGTGCGCTTAGGACCTGCTCGTCTTACGCACTGCATGAGATGGTTGGGACTTGCCAGACGATCTATGGAAATTGCAATGAATTACGCAAAATCAAGAGAAGTCTTTGGATCAAAACTAGCAGAACACCAAGGAATTCAATGGATGTTTTCAGAGTCTGCTCTAGAGATAGAGTCAGGATATATGCTAACACTAAAAGCGGCCCATTTACTCAGAAAAGAGAAGGATGCCAGACATGCAATTTCTCTAGCCAAATGGCAGGTGAGCGAAACACTGAATAAGTGTGTGGATAGAGCTATTCAGATTTGTGGATCTCTCGGATACAGCCAAGATCTCAAATTAGAATTGTTCTACAGGGATGCAAGAGCGGCACGTATTGCAGATGGTCCATCTGAGGTTCATAAGATGGTTGTATTTAGGGGTCTATTTAGTGGTAAGCATGAGTTCTGAAAATAGTCCCTTAAAAGAGAAATTAGAAATATATTTATCTAAGCGACTTGGCTCAGAAGTAAAAGTATCCAAAATGATTCCTCTCACGGGGGGAGCCTGTCAGGATAATTATCTTACGGATATAAATGTACTCCAAGGAGAAAGTTTGGGATTGTATTCTCTTGTATTTCGTACGGACAAGGGAGCCTCTCTATTATCAAGCCTTTCTCGAGTAGAGGAGTACAACGTAATACAATTAGCTTTTTCTTCTGGAGTAAAAACTCCCAAACCAATTTGGCTCGAGGATGGAATAGAAGCAATAGGCAGTCCTTTTTATTTTATGGAGAGAATTTCAGGACGGGCGAATGGAAGGTATATCGTTAAGGATCCAAAACTAAACTTGGTGCGAAAAAAGTTTTCAAATTTTTTGGCAGAAAATCTTTCTAAGATTCATTCAGTTACACCAGATAAATGCTTGGATATTGGTCTAAAAACAAAGCTCTCCCGTTTTACACCTGGAGAACCATTTAGTGTAGCAAAACAAGCCATCGATGAGCTAAAAAACCAAGTAAATTCTTTAAAAGAACCCCATCCAGCCATTGATTTGATGAATAATTGGTTGGAGGCAAATGTAAAAGCTACTGATTTTCCCGTGTTGGTGCATGGAGACTTTAGGACGGGTAATTTTATGGTCACTCCAGAAGAAATTACAGGGATTGTGGACTGGGAATTTGCCCACTTTGGAGATCGACATGAAGATATTGCTTGGCTCTGTATGCGGGATTGGAGATTTGGAAAGTTAAACAAGGAAGTGGGCGGTTTTGCTACCCGAGAAGAGTTTTATGCAGATTATGAAACATTTTCTGGAATAAAAGTTGATCCCGCAAAGGTTACTTTTTGGGAAGTAATTGGAAATCTTCGGTGGGCCTGTGGATCTTCTGCTCAGGCGGAGCGTCATATTTCAGGGGCTGACAAGGGGATTGAGCTTGCTAGCATTGGAAGAAGAACAAGTGAGATGGAACTTGAAGCGATGAGGTTAATAGAAAATGCAGGATAGACCGGATGCAAGTATTCTGTTAGATGCAATACAGGATTTCTTGATAAAAGAAGTCATGCCATTTGTGAAAGAAAATGATGCTCTTTCTTATAAAACTCTGGTGAGTTGGAATATGTTAGGCGTTGTATCAAGGGAGTTGAAGTACGGTGAGCAAAAATTAAATGAGGAAATTACAAGACTTTCCTCATACTTAAAAGGGAATGTATCTATAAAAAGTGATACAACCTATCTTCAAAAGATGGAGATTTGTAGGGAATTAAATCAACAGTTTTCAAATCAAATAAAGGAACAGAAATTATCCTTACGAAATACAGAAGCCTGGAACTTGGCAAAAAAGTCTCTCGAGGAAAAAATTGAAATTTCTAATCCCCGTTTTCAAAAAGGGGACTGAGTGAAAGAAATATTTTTTGTAAGACACGGTCAGGCTAGTTTTGGAAAAGAAAATTATGACCAACTTTCAGAGCTGGGTGTCGAGCAGTCTAAAAAGTTAGGAGAATATTTCCAAAAAGAAGAGATAAAATTCGAATATTGTATCACTGGTAATATGCTAAGACATAGGCAGACAATGCAAAATTCTATTTCCAAATTGACAGGAGCAAATACCCAATTTTTGGAAACACCCATCTTAAACGAATTTTCTGAATCCCTATGGAGAAAAATTGCTCAGGAAATATCATCTGAAAATCAGGATTTTGCAATTCTTACCCAAAAAGTACTACAAAGTAAATCCCATAGAAATCGACTATTTTTTAAATTAGCAGAATGGATTTTAACAGAATGGAAGAAGGGCAGAACTCCAGTAGGCGAAGAGTCATACAGTGAATTTAGAAAAAGGGTTTTATCATTTCCTGAATTTTTACTTAATGTAAATAATAAAGGTAAAACAGGGATTGTTTTCTCTTCTGGAACTCCTATCAGTATTTTACTCAGTCACTATTCTCAAATTTCTCCTGAAATCGAATTAAGCTGGTTACCTTACTTATGGAATACATCATTATCTTCATTGCATATTCGAGGTGAGAGAACATTTTTTTCATCTATCAACAATGTACCACATTTAAATAAAAACGAAAGGAGCTTAGTATGAAAGCGGCTGTACTATATAAAAATGAGAGATATCTCAAAATAGAAGAAGTTTCCAACAAATCTATATCCCCGGGAATGGTTAGAATAAAAATTAAATGTTGTGGGGTGTGTGGCTCTGATCTTCACATGACTCTCCATGCAAAACTTTCTCTTCCCCATTATCCTGTGATACTTGGTCATGAATCTTCTGGAGTAGTGAATGAAATTGGGGAAGGGGTAACTAAATTTAAAAAAGGGGATAGGGTGGTTATCTCTTCTGGAATTAGTTGTGGTACTTGCCAACATTGTTTGGAAGGAAAGTTAAATCTTTGTGCTAAAAAAGGTGTGTTAGGTTCTGAACATGATGGAGCTTTTGCAGAAGAAGTTGTAATACATGAGAGATTTCTTTTTCATCTTCCCGATGATATACCTTTCGATCAGGGTGCAATTTTGGCGGATGCAGTTTCTACTCCATACCATGCTATTAAGTATGAAGGAAGAATCAAAGAAGGTGATACTATAGCCATCATTGGGTGTGGTGGATTGGGTATTCATGGAGTTGGTATTGCAAAGGCTTTGGGGGCAGGAAGGATTATCGCAGTAGATTTGGACGAGGGAGCCTTGCAAAATGCTTCTCTTTATGGAGCGACTGATCTTATCAATGCTAAGAAAATTAAAAATATTGGTAAGACACTCAAAGAGATCACAAATGGGGTAGATTTGCTTTGTGATTTTTCTGGATATTATAAAAATATATCTGACAGTGTTCGAGCGATGAATACGGGTGGTAGAATGGTTTTGGTTGGAATTGGAATGAATGCTTTAAAAATAGGATTTCCTCTTATGATGATTGATCGCATGATAAGTGTAATTGGTTCCATTGGTTGTGATACGAGAACTATCCCCGAGTTAATTTCTCTCATCCAATCTAAAAAGTTAGACCTAACGAGATCCATTACCTCCACACATAAATTAGAAGAAGTAAACGATTGCTTGGAGAACTTGGATCAGAGAAAAGGAAATCCGATTCGGTTTATAATCCAACCCGATTGATGGAAAAAACAAAAATTTGTTGGCATTAAACTCTAATGCGATCAATAGTAGAAATGACAAAGGTTTTATGGTTTGAAAAAACTATAAGTTCCTGTCTAAATAGAAAATTCCTGCAAAAATAATAAAATTCGAGGTCTTTATGTCTAAGTCAACTGCTCCCAAAATCAATACTACTCGCAAATTTCCCGACGGTTTAGCATCCGCTCACTCCCTTTTGTTAAATGCAAAAAATGGTGTGAAGGGCAACCAAAAAGGTACAAGGTATGCTATTCCTGCATTCAATGTGACCACTTTCCAAGCTATTAATTCTGCTCTTTCTGCATTTGATATGTTGGGATCGAGTGGTATTTTAGCATTCTCCAACAGTGCTCTAAAGTCCTTCGGTGGGGGAGATCCAATCTTCGGGGTGGATCTTGTGACTAATTACATTGAACAGTGGGCAAAAAGGCTAAAAGTCAAGGTAGCTATTCACTTAGACCATGGGGATTATATCTCTGAATCGGGCAAAAAAGTAGTCCAAGCCTGTGCACTACGCTTCACTTCTCTTATGGCGGACAATTCCACAGATCATAAAAATGAAGTAGCTATGCCCCTCAAAGACAATATCCAGCTGACCAGAGAAGTTGTAAACATGGCTCATCCAATGGGTTTGAGTGTAGAGGGTGAGTTGGGAGTGTTGGCGGGAGAAGAAGATGAGGATACAAAATCCGATCATTCTACCTATACAAACCCTGAGGAACTCGAACAATTTCTCCTCGAGACTGGGGTTCTCATGCTTGCTCCCACCATTGGAACCATGCATGGGCCCAACAAAGGAAAGCCTGGCACAAAAGTAAAACTCAACATCCAATTGTCACATGAATTATTAAAATTAGCAGATTCTATCAATCCAGAGATTCTATTTGTGGCTCATGGAGCCTCTACTTTGTACGCTGAAGTGGTTCAATTCGCGGTAAACAATCTAGAAGGTCATGCTTCTCAGCAAAAATGGAAAGATTTTGTTGGAACAGATTGGGATCAAATAGAAGGTTTAATCGGAGCTGGATTCTCTAAAATCAATACAGACACCGAAAATCGTCAGACATATGTTGCTGCTTTGATTGGAGCAATCAAAAAAGATTCCGCTAAAATCGATATCCGTCACTATGATAAGGCTACAACTGAAGCAGTTACACAAAGTTATATCAAAAAATTAATCATGGCAGGAAGCTATGGTGTATGGCATGAACCAAAGATTGATATAAATAAATTCAAATTTGATTTGTCCATAGACTTAGCAACTGCAACAGGAACAAAGTAAGGCATGAAAAAATTTCAATTCACAAAGATGGAGGGCATCGGGAATGATTATGTTTATATCGATGCCACTCATGATGACATACATCTTACGCCAGAAGAGATAATTAAAATATCAAATCGTAACTTTGGAATTGGAAGTGATGGAGTTATATTCATCAGGAAATCAGACAAAGCAGAATTCCTGATGGATATGTACAACTCTGATGGTTCCTCTTCAGAAATGTGTGGAAATGGAGTTCGTTGTATCGGTAAATTCGTTTATGATAATCATCTTACAAAAAATAAGAATCCTAAGATTGAAACTGGAAAGGGAGTATTAGAACTTGATTTAGAAGTAGGAAGTGATGGATTTGTTTCGTATGTCACAGTGGACATGGGAGAACCTATTCTAAAACCAGAAAAAGTTCCTGTAATTTGGAAAAACCAAGATCCAATTATAGACCAAGAGATAGAGATAGATGGTACATCGTACAAGTTTACTGCAGTGAGTATAGGAAATCCCCATGCTGTTATATTCGTAGAAGATTCTGAAAAATTTCCTGTAAAAGAAGTTGGTTCAAAAATAGAAATTCACTCTCTATTTCCCCGCAGAACCAATGTTGAATTTGTATCCATTCGGGGAAAAAATCATCTTTACCAAAGAACCTGGGAAAGAGGGGCGGGTGAAACCTTAGCTTGTGGTACGGGAGCCTGTGCCGTATCTGTTGCCGCCAATTTAACCGGAAGAGCAGAGGGAAGTGTGCGGATTGATTTACTGGGTGGAACTCTTTATATAGATAAAGCAAAGAATGGTAATATTATCATGAAAGGTCCTGCCAAAACTGTTTTTTCTGGTCAAATAGAAATTTAAATATAACATCATTGACTCTAATGACAAAACTACCTTTTCCCATTAATAGGAAAAAAAGCGAAGGATTTTAAAAGTAAATACTGCAAAATCGACTTTTTGTAGAAAAGTCAAATTTGAAATAAAATGAATATCTACATAATAATTATTATAACATATATACTAAAGTTTATCTATTCTTTAAATGTAGGATTGCTACCCGATGAAGCATATTACTGGGAATGGTCAAGGCACCTAGATTTCTCATATTATGATCAGGGTCCTGGAGTTGCCCTTTACATTAAACTTTTTACTCTTATTTTTGGTGATACGCAATTAGCACTTCGAACTGCGTCTAATGTTGCAAGTCTTGTAACAACTATTTTTGTATTTAAAATTTCTGATATATTAGAGTTTTCTAAAATACAAAAAATATATTTATTTTTATTTATTATTTTCATACCTGCTTTTTTTGCCGGTGGATTTCTTGTCATGCATGACTCTCCCTTTCTTTTGAGTTGGTCAGGTGCATTGTACTTCACTGTAAAATATTTAAAAGATAGAAAAAATTTTCTCTTATATCCGTTATTTTTATTTTTAGGCTTGGGTGCTCTTTCTAAGCATACAATGGTATTCTATGTTTTTTCCTTAGTTATTTGGATTTTACTATCACCAAAAGAGTTCTCAATATTTAAAAATTTCCATTTTTATTTCGGTATTCTAATTACATTTTTCATCATATCCCCTGTGCTTTATTGGAATCTAAATCACAATTGGGATAATATCGATGCCATTGCCAATTTACGTTCTGCTGGAAGTATAAACGTTAAGAAATTCAATACTGGTAGTATGATTATAGGCCAAATATTTTCTATATCACCTCTTTTTTATTTACTAATCATTTTTATATTTATTAGATACTTTTTTACAGAAATTAGTCGTACGAGTTTTATTCATTACTTAAAATCAATACTATATATTGAAGATACAAAAAGTATCATCCTTAAGTTTTTATTAATAAATTCAATCATTCTTCCCCTGTTTTTTCTTGTAATGTCTATCTTTAGAGTGATACAGGCTAATTGGTTGTATGCCTCATATCTTCCGATAGCTTTATTACTCATATTCCATTTGAATTTTAAAAACTATGAAAATAAATTATTCTTAGAGGGATTGATGATTGCTCTCATTTTAGATTTGTTTTCTGTGTTTTCTATTCCTATTTCTAAGACTTTAAATTTAAGTATAGATCCATATTATATATTAGGAACTCGAAATTTAGGTTTCCAAGAAATTGCGGATGAAGTGAGTCAGATCCAAAAAGAAAAATACCCTGATTCAAAAATCATCACTAATCGCTACCAAGATGCCGCTATCCTATCATGGTATTTACCAGAAAAACCATTTATAAATTCTGTTAACATTCTCCAAAAAAACCAATATAATTATTGGTATGACATGGAGTACGGTAAGGATTACATATTAGTTTATATTCAGGAAAAAACTTGTGCCAAATCATTTATCTTTTTCCAACCGATTTTGGTTAAGACGTTCGAAAAGATAGAACAATTTCCTGAGAAAGATATATATGTAGATGGGTATCTAGTAAAGAGAATGCAAATTTGGTATCTCAAAAATTATCAAAAAAATTGGGCAGAGGATATCAGTAATTTACTACAACACCAGATGGTTCAGGAAGAGATGGTTGTTGGTTTAAAAAAAAAGAAAGAAACTAGAAAATTCAAGCGAGATAAGATGGATCAATTTTCAGGCATTGGTCTTATTAAAGGTTACTTAGAGAGATCAGGAGAAATGGAATGTTCCTTCTTATTAAAAAAGTAATATATATTTTTATATTTTTATTTTTTACACTTATATTTAATTATAATTGCAAACGGAATAAACAAGAAATTTCAAAAATCTCCGATTATAAAGAATTTAATATCCAAGCAGCCAAGGAATCCTGCAGTAAAGTTAGAAAATGTTTTGGATATATCTATCGAACATTTCCCGAAAATATACTTAAAAAATTAACCATTGAAGAATGTGAAAACTCTGCACTACTAAATATTGATAAGAAAATAGAGACCCATACTTCTAATATCCAACTATTAGCTCGTACCTGCTACGTTCATATTTTAAATTCCAATTGTAAAGATCTACCGTTAGTTATCATTACAGATCCAAATTGCAATCTATTAAGAGCAGAAATTGGAAAGTTAAATATTGAGAAATATGTTAAATAGCTTTTCAAAGATAATTAATCTCAAATAAACAGATTTTTTTAATTCCTACCTAAAAAGTTTTCTTAAAAAAAGTTTGAATAATATAGCTCTTAAAAAAGTTATATTACAAAAAGATTACTGAATTTTATTATTTAGCTAATGAGTATAATTTTTAGTAACTTAAATGTAACTATTTTGTTTTTAAATAAAATAATTTAAAAAGTATTTATAATTTTTAATAAACAAGTATAGGAAGTAATATGATAAAAATCTTTAATTTCTTGTGTATTTTGATATTTCCAGTCTGGTTAAATGCACAGGAATTCTATGTGGATAATGAATCTGGGCAAGTATTTACAAAGCCTGGTCCAAATAGAACTAAAATGGATGATGCTGAACAACCAAAGAAAAAAGCCATTTCAGATTTCATAAGGGCTCCATTGCCAGCCGGATTTTCCAATATACCAGAAAAACCGAATGAAGAAAAAATAACAATCATTGGAAGGGTACAGTTCCGGGGAGTCTCTGGTCAACGTGATACTATTTGGTCTAATGGACATTCTGATTTTAATGCTGTAGATATGAATTTTAGAAGAGTTCGATTTGGATTTATGTACCAAGGAGCTAAGTGGTGGGGCACATCAGTCGCCATAAGACTGGAGGATATGATCAATAGACCCTATACAGTTCAGCAAAAAACTGATATAGAATATAAAGACTCAAATGACCAAGTCCAAAAAGTTACGCTTGTAAAAGATGTGGCTATTCGTGATAATCGAGGAGGACTCCAAGAAGCAAACATATTTATAAATTTACCGTATTGGGGTTCTAGGGTTGTATTTGGGCAAGCGCCTATGGCTTATGCAAGGGAATGGCAACAAAGTTCAGCTAACCTTGTAACATTAGAAAGATCTCATTTGACGAATACAATTTGGCAAATGGATATAGGTACAACTTTTATAGTACAGCCATTAGGAGACTTAATCAATAAAAAGTATGAAAGGTATCTCCAAATCCAAGGAGGGGTTTATAATGGGCATGGATCTGGATTGGAAGGTGCAGGTAGATTACAAGGATTAACAAACAATTATAGTAATACAAGACCATTACTTTTATCCCCTATGTATACTTGGAGAGTCCAATTTCAACCATTTGGAGGTCTTATTCGAGATGGAAAAGATATTGGTTGGCATGAAGGTGAAGAAATATTCCAAAAAGATATGAAATTATCTATAGGATTAGGGGGAATTGAAACTAAAAATCTATTTATTTCACCGAACCTTATGGGGCCAAATCAACCCGGAATACGGGGCATAGACACTATCCAAACCTTCATTACGCAAAACCAACCAGACAATGGTTATGGCTTAGGTGGGTCCTCTGCCTATGGGAATGGTATTGTAAATACATTTCCAACTACTTCTTCTAATCAATTGCTAACTCCTACAAATATCCAAACATCATATAATAGACCTTCGTTTGGTTTAGTTGGAAGAACACATGACTTCACTTTTACTGTTAACGGATTTTACTTGAGCGGCCAATACTCAATGTATTCTGGATCTGCATCAAAACAAAATAGAACAGGCCAAGTAACAGTAGGATATAACTTTAGATTAGGCACAGAATATAGGTTCTATTTGATGCCAGTACTACGTGCTGATTTTATCAATGGAGACTGGAATGTTGACCAAAAAATTGATGATAGGGAAAGATTTAAAACCTATTGGGTTGGCTTAAATCTATTTGGAGACGGCCATTTATTCAAGGCTCAATTATTTTATGAAATATTTAGAAATAAACTAGGAAGTGATCCATTTACATATGAACCAAAAGCCGTCCGTGGGGATACAATCTATTTCCAACTTCAAGCAACATTTTGGACAGGAGCTGCTACAAAGGAAAATTGGGTGAATTTACATGATTGATAAATATAATCTATATATAAAAAATTTTTATATCGGATCTCTTTTGTTCATCTTTATAGGATTTGGAATCATTGGATGTACTTCGCAAAAAGAATCGGATGGAAAGGCTCTCCTTCTAAATATTCTAATCAATGGAACAAAGAATTCAGAGTACAAAGATGTTTTATCAGTAATTGAAATGGAGAGGATAGATCTGACGAGCTTTAAAGGAAAGTGTATAGATACATTTATTGGAATTACAGCGTACCAATTCTATGTAAATAACGCTTCATTTTCTTCGGGTAAGTACGATACTGAAAGTAGAAGGACAGCTACAACTACTAAAAATTGTATAGATTTAGGTTTTAGGGATCCTGGTGGGTATGTGATCCAAACAACAGGTGGATCAAGCTTTACAACCTATGAGTGCAGTGCTAAAAACACAGTTTGCAGCGTATCTACACTGAACACTCAGTTAGGGTCATCAAACTCTAATCCTAAGGGCAAATTTGGATCCTATACTTTTTAGTTTGGATTGAATTTTATTTTATCCAAAAAAGAATATTTTTCTAAACGTTAAGGAAATTTTGTCGTAGTAAGAAATAGAGATAATACTTCTATTAGGATTTTCCCTGATTAAAGTATAGACGAACTATAGAATATGCATAAAAAAAAATTATTTTTTAAGATTTTCCAAAAAATTGACCATTGTAAGAAAATTATTAACAAAAAGCATATTTTTAATCCATTGAGAACACTTCTTTTTGTTAGTACTATTCTTTTTGTTTCTCCTACTAATGTAAACGCAGCCGATTCTAAAGAAACACCAATTGATGTTTTTAAGAAGCAAAGAATGTTGCAAGGTGAAATGCACTTTGCTAAAGCTCAGGAGTATTTCCAAAACCGCAAATTTAAAGCATCTTCTGAGAAAGTTTTAGACTTTTTGATCATTTATCCTGATCACCCTCAATCTTTAGGAGCCTTAAAGCTACTGAGTGAGGCATATTTCATGGATGATCAAATTGAAAAATCAATCCAAGTTGACTTGAAAATCTACAGAGAAAATCCAATGATTGAAGAAGGGTTAATTTCTTATTTCCAAGCAGCCAAGAAATATGTCAAGTTAGGCAAAAAAGATGACGCAATTGGCATGTATTTGTTTATAGCCAGACAAATGTTTTCCAGAAAAATTGCTAAAGATGCAGAAATTGAGCTCGAGCAGATAAAAATCCTTGATATAGAAAACCCAATATCAGAAAAATAAAAATTATGATATATAAATCGGGTTTTTTCCTGGAAGAGAGACGTTCTCATGTCCGCTCCTAGTTTTAATATGGCTTCCTACAATGCCAGTTCCTTCATAATTGTAGAAGGAAAGAAAGATCCACCTACATTCTACATTGTTAGAGAAGGAAAGGTAAAAGTACTACGTGAAAATCCAGTGGTCGGAGAAGATCCTAATACAGTTTTAGGTCCTGGAGACTTTTTTGGTGTAGTGGCTGCCATGAGTCATAAGTCTCAAATTGAAAGCGTAACAGCATTGACGAATGTTTCCCTAATAGCTGTTAATTACGATCAGTTTGGTACGCTTATTCAACGAAATACACCCGTTGCTATGAAGATCATTAGATACTTCTCTATGAAGCTTCGTCAGTTCAGCCAGACTATTGCAAAACTCTCCTTTAAAACAGCGAGTGCCCCCGAAGATCTGAACCAACTTTACAATATGGCAGAGCATTATTTTAATGAAGGTAAAATGGAGCATTGTATATATGCTTACCAAGCTTATATAAAATACTTACCCCAAGGGAAATATGTTGAGGAAGTAAAAACAAAACTTGAAGACTTAGGTAGAGAGCCAAGTTTACCTGATGTTGATGAAACCAAGATCAATCGAAAGTTTGAAGACAATGAAGTGATTTTTTGTGAGTATGAACCAGGTAAAGAGCTCTACATTATCCAATCAGGGAAGGTACGTATTTCAAAGATTATCAACGATAATGAAGTAATGTTGGCAGTCTTAAACGAAGGTGATATCTTTGGAGAAATGGCTATTCTAGACAACAAGCCTCGGTCAGCTTCAGCTGTTGCATTTGGTGATGTAAGTGTTTTAGCAATTAATAAAGCTAACTTTGAAGGGATGGTTAAGGCACAGCCCCAACTTGCTACTAAACTCATCACACTGCTATCAGAAAGAATCTGGACTGCTTATAAGCAATTAGCTAACTTAATGATCACAGATCCAGCAGGAAGGATTGCTGATACACTCTTTACACTTGCAGAAAAAAATAGAGCTAAGATTGGACCACGAGCACCATATAGTTTTGATATAGGGGTCGCTGAAGTCTTAAAAATGGTAGGTCTTGTTGAAAATAGGGACGAGAAAATTGTCTATAAACTATTTGAAAAAAATAAATTTCTCAAGGTAGAAGAAGATGTAATAAAAACAACTGATCTAGGCCTGCTTGAAAAGCTAGTTCAGTACTATCATAAAATGTCTTCTAAAGATGATAAAGTCCGAAGATAATTTTTGACTTTGGTGAGAATATGAAAGAAAGAACGTTAGCAGCTATCGATTTAGGAACTAACTCCTTTCACATTATCATTGTGAAGGTCAAAGAGGACGGTACATTTGAATCCCTTGGCAAGGAAAAAGAATCTGTAAGGCTAGGAAGTGGATCGGGGAACTATGAAGTTATAACTCCTGATGCAATAGATCGTGGAATAAAATGCCTAAAAAGATTTAAAGGTCTAGCAGAAATCCATAACGCCGAAATTCGGGCAGTAGCAACTAGTGCTTTACGAGAAGCTAAAAATAGAGATGTATTTCTAAACAGAGCTATTGAAGAACTTGGTCTCCACATAGAAATAATATCTGGTTTTGAAGAAGCCAGATTGATTTATTTTGGAATCCTTCAGGGTCTTCCTGTATTTGAAAAAAAAATATTAATGGTGGATATCGGAGGGGGAAGCACAGAGCTTCTCGTCGGACAAAAGGGAGAAATTTTTACTGCACAAAGTTTTAAAATGGGTGCAGTTCGCCTTACTGAAAAGTTTTTCAATGGTGACCCAGATCGTCCATCAGATATCAACCAATGCTCACTTCACGTAGAAGGGATGTTAGGGCCTATGAGGAGAGAAATTCAAAAACTTGCTCCTGAGATTGTAATCGGCTCATCTGGAACTATCCAGTCAATCGCTAGTATGATCATAGCTGATAAAGGTGACCCACTCCCTAGATCACTAAACAGCTTCGAGTTTTCAGATGAAGCATTATTTAATATAAGAAATATATTAAATGGTGCAGACACCCTCAAAAAAAGAACTAAGATTCCTGGCTTAGATCTAAAGCGAGCAGATATTATTGTTGCTGGAAGCATAATCCTCCAAGAAATCTTCAAGCAATTTTCAATAAATAAAATGATGGTTTCTGATTATGCACTTAGAGAAGGAATCATATATGATACAATTAAGAAATGGGAAGATAAGGGGGATGGTGTTGGTCATGCCTTAACCAACATTAGGCTAAAAGCAATTAATAGCTTATTCAATACTTTTCCTTATGAAAAAGAGCATGTTGAAAAAGTATCTCGTCTTTCATTAAAAATTTTTGATGATCTAATAGATCTACACTGTTTTACAGGAGATGAAAGAGAATACTTAGAAGCTGCATCCATGTTACATGAAGTTGGATTTGGCATATCTCATAGCTCGCATCACAAGCATAGCTATTATATTATTAGAAACTCTGAACACATGGTAGGCTTTAACTTTGAAGAAATTGAGATTATAGCGTTAGTGGCAAGATATCATAGAAAGAGCTCCCCAAAGCCAAAGCATTTGGAGTTTAATACAATTCCTCTAGAGGATCAAATGACTGTGAGAAAATTAGGAGGAATTTTACGAATTGCAGATGGACTGGACAGAAGTCACCAAGGAATAGTAGAAGATATTTCTTGTGAAGTACAAAATGATTTGGTTATATTCAAAGTCAAAACCCGTAAAGGAATAGACCCACATATTGACGTTTGGTCAGCTCAACAAAAGAGAGATTTATTTGAAGAAGTTTACAATAAAAAAACAGTGTTTATATTAGTTTAATCAGATGATTTAATTGTATGACGTCTTATCATCTCTCTCCTTTCAAGTAATCCTGAATCAATAGATTGGATAATTTCTCTTACTTTCCTAGAGAGATCAATACTTAGTTGCCCGTGAAATGAGTCTAGTATTGTGATACCATATTGTATAATTCTACAATGAACTTTTAGTTTTAAATCATCATCTTTTATTTCACTTGTGATCAACCTCTGTACTTCATCGTACATATTATTTATTTCATCTCTGGAATACTCTGCAATTTCAGGTAGTAAATTTTTTTCTAGGCAAAAAACAGGTAAAACCTCTTTTGCATTGTCTTCAGAACTATGTTTTACAGATATTTCTAACCACGAAGAATTCATTGGTTCAGATTTTATAGATTCAAATGGAAAGAGATCAGGGTACTGCAAAAGTGTAGATCTAAATAGAATTCTACTTTTCTTTTCTTCTCCCAAATGATAAAAACATTCTGCTTTATAAAAGTAGTACTCTGCTGGAAGCTCAAAGAATCTCTTAGAAAATTCCATCAACTCAAATGCATTTTTATAGTCTTCTGTGCGAACTAAGTTTTTAGCTAAGAGTAAATAGTTATCTCTCCCAAAGCCATGAGCACCCTCTTTTTGGAAGCCAGTTCTAAGTTGAGAGCAAGATTCTCCTACAATACAGTAAATAATAGCATCATAAGAAGAGTTAGGTATATATCTTCTATTTTTATATTCTATTTCAAATTCTACAAAGAGAGAATTTAAAACTAAACCTCTATCCTTTCCTTCAGGACTAGAAAGAATTCTTTCTAGTCGATTATCCCAATAGCTCGCAATATAAAATCCTGAAATATAATCAGGATTCTCGGGATTTAAATCGAGGAGTTCAGAAAAGATAATTTTTGCTTTTTCGAACTCCCCTTCTTTTATCTTATAATTTGCTTCATCAATCCGTTGCTGCATGAACTTAAATTAATGAGTTGATTTTTTATCATGAAATTTGCTGAGCTGTCTTTCTACTTTGTCTTCAAGCCCATCTATACATGCATAGATATCTTTATTACTATTGTGTGCATTGAAGGTATTGTTGTCAGCATGCAAATTGAAATTTGCTTGGATAACATCATGGACCATTTCGAAAGTTACTTCGCATGATATAATCTTATGAACATACTTTGTTATACGCTCAAGTTTAGAGTTTGCGTACTCTTCCGCTGCGTCAGAATGATCCAAGTGTTTCCAAGTATAATTAATTTTCATAAAATACTCCATTTTAAATTTTAGTAACTACTAAGAGATATTTAAATTATAAAAAAAAGCTACTAGAAAAAGGAATAAAATATATATTTTTTTCTATAAAAGTAGGTAAATCTCTCCAAAATTGCGTCTATAGAGACTAAAATAAATCCTTAAATTTACAGAATGTAGAACAGATCAGAAAAATAAGATTCCCTTATAGTAGGATTTAAGAAAAAATGCCCAGATCACAATTTTCAAATAAAATTAATATATGACATATATCAGCTCATTGTCTAATTAAAAAAAAATTTACGGTTGAGTTACTATATTCAGAGTAAACTATAGTTTTATATTTCAGATGTTGTGTCTCTAGGAGATTTGGTATGAACGAGAATACAGAAACTAAAGGCTCGGGTATTTACAATGAGCCAGACGAAAATACTCTTCCAGTATACTATGGAAGAGATATCATAAAAGTTCTAACAAAGAATCCTAAAGAGGTTTATATTTTTTGGGGTATCTCAGAAGAAAGTTTTGGCAAAATCAAAGATTTTTTTAATGTCTCTCTCGAAGACATTCGCTATAAACTTCACGTTCGATTTTCAGATGAAAATAAACACTCACATTTTATGGAAGTTTATCTTCCGCCATTTACTGTATCCTATCTTGTAAAATTCGACTACCCGGTCAAAAACCTAAGAGTAGAAATAATTGCATATAGCTCTGCAGGAACTACTTATTCTTTTTTACATTCCGCTCATATCAATATGCCAATCAATAAACCAAGCCAATATGTTCATAAGGAATGGATTCATCCTAAATGGGTACAGGAAGGGTATATAGAAAAAGTTGAAGATAATTATATTATTAAATCATTTACAGGAAGTTCAAAATTTAATCCAGAGATAGAGGAAGAGAATTGGTTACCTGATTGGGAAAGTAAAGTTTTATATGATGGATCTTCAGGTCAAAGCTCTCACTCCATTCCAACATCTATCCGGAAAAAAGGAGTAATCAATGAGTCTAATTAAAGGATATCAAGTAATTGTATTGCATGCCCACCTTCCATACGTAAGACATAAGGGTTATAATCCCGCATTCCTGGAAGAAAATTGGTTAAATGAGGCCATTTCAGAGACTTATTTACCATTACTAAAAATTTTTAGAAACTTGAAAAAAGAAAATATACATTTTAAAATTACAATGTCCTTTACTCCTACTCTAGTCTCCATGTTGAAAGATATATACCTTCAAGAAAAATTTTTAAAGTATCTAGATCAGCTTATAGAATTATCCAATAAAGAAGTAAAGAGAACTATCAATGATCCTCATCTAAACTATTTATCTACATTTTATCTACATAGATTTTTAGATTTAAAAACAATTTTTCTTGAACTAGAAAAAGATATTATTTCTGGCTTTAAAGAATTTGTAAAAGACGGTTCTTTAGAGGTAATTACCTGTAATGCAACACATGGTTTTTTACCCCTCCTAGAGAGTGAGCCTTCTTCCATTCGAGCTCAATTGACAATGGGCAAGAAAAAACATAAGAATACTTGGGGAATTGAACCAAGAGGAATATGGTTAGCAGAGTGTGGCTATTACAATGGACTTGAAAAATATCTGTCCGATCAGGGTATTCGTTACTTTTTTGTAGATAGCCACGCTGTGAAAAATTCTTCACCTAGACCAAAGTTTGGTGTTTATGCACCAGTAGAAGTTGGTGCAGGAGTATTTGCTTTTGGACGTGATATGGAAAGCTCCTCACAAGTCTGGAGTGCAGAGGAAGGATATCCAGGAGATTTTAATTATAGAGAGTACTACAGAGATATTGGATTTGATCTTGAATATGATTACATAAAAGATTATATACATGCTGATGGAATCCGACACAATACAGGTATAAAGTATCATCGTACTACAGGAATTTCAAATTATAAAGATTATTATCATCCTGACTGGGCAACAGAATCAGCAGGTAAACATGCAGAAGATTTTATGAGAAGTAGAATCAACCAAGCAAGAAAATTTTACCATGAAGAGCATCAACCTGCAATTATAGTATCACCTTATGATGCTGAATTATATGGGCATTGGTGGTTTGAAGGACCTCAGTTTTTAGAATTTCTTTTTAAAAAGATTCACTACGATCAAAATGAAATTACTACTGCACATCCTATACAGATCATATCAAACCTTCCCCGTATCCAAAGCGTAGAAATGGATATGTCAAGCTGGGGAGAGGGGGGGTATGGAGATGTATGGCTCAATCCTTCAAATGAATGGATATACCAACATATCTTTGAATGTTCAATCTCAATGAATCAATTTACACATAAGTATTTTAAGACTCAAGTTCCTCTCCAAAGAAGAATTCTTAACCAAATGGCAAGAGAAGTTTTATTACTTCAGAGTTCTGATTGGCCTTTTATTTTAAAAACAGGAACCATGCCCGAGTATGCATCAAGGAGAGTTCATATTCATACTAATTTATTTTTAGAGATGAAATCAATGCTAGAAAGAGATCAGATAAATGAAGAGAGACTAAAACAAATAGAAGAAGAACATCCCATTTTTCCTGAAATTGATTTTGAAATTTTTAGTTAGCAGGAATTAGCCTGTAAGTGTCTAGTTCTACAGGTTAATTTTATAATTTTTTGTGGAATCTCACTTTGAGCAAAACAGTGAGAGCTCTAAATAACTTAAGCTTTGGATCTATTTAAGAAATAAGAATCCATTTCCATCATAAATGGTTGTACGGTTTTTTCGTAAGTTAGTATTGCCTCTACAGCTTTTTCATAGATATTCATGACGATTGCCTGTGCTGCATCACACTTTTGTTCTTTTCTAAATGCCTCTGTGTGAAGGGTTTCTGTGATAGAGCCATCTGCTTTGAACGGAAGACATCCCAGTAAATTTTGCATAACTATTTTATCGTCCCCAGCAACATGAGAAGGATCAAAGATACATGGAAGAATAGTTTTCTTTTTAGCATGTGTTATAACATTGAAATCAGGTGTATTACGACAATATCCTTCTTTTATAAAAAGAGTTTTCACACCTCTTTCACACAACACTATGTTTAGATTTCCTTGGTTAGCAATGTATTCAGCAGCAGAAAACCATTCTTCAGATTCGTTGCCAAAACCTCTCTTCAGAATGACAGGTTTCATTGTTTTACCTACAGCCTCCAAGAGCTCAAAGTCTTGGGCGTTTCGAGTTCCAATCTGGATCATATCTGCATGTTTGGCAACTTCTTCTGCCATTGTGTGATCCATTACTTCTGTGACATAGGGAAGGCCTGTTTCCTGCTTAACTTGGTCGAGGATTTTAATTCCATCCCAACCTAAACCTCTCCAATCTGTTGGACGGGTTCTGGGTTTAAATGCACCACCCCTGAGGATAATTCTATCAAGAATACCTAGTTTTTCTCCAATAGCTTTCGCTTGTTTCGCAATAGTTAGAGTTTGCTCCAAGGTCTGAGGGGAATCTGGGCCTACAATGAACATGTGTTTCCCATTTCCAATTTTTCGAGTGAGACCATCTAATCCCTTGACTTCCACAATTCTGTCTGCTCGATGAACTACTTCCCCATTTTTTCCAGAGCCCATCCTGGCTATGTTCTTGTATGGAATCGATACATCCCATAGTTTAAGAATCCCAGGTAGTTCTTTGACATAACCTTCTTTTTCGGAAATTTTACGAGTATCGCCTATGAAATGAATCGTGTCACTAACGCCTCCTCCTCTGATAATCTCTACATTGTTACCAAATTCGTTAGCAAGTTTTTTGATGATTTCTTCTGTTTCTTGAAATCCCTTTTCTAGTTCTACGATATCCACATCATACTCCTTTATTTACAGATTAGAATTAGTTATTTACAGGTCAAGAGAAGAAATCTACTGATAATTATGGGAAAAGGCTAGAAGAATGCCTCAAGATAAAAATGTTATGAGACATTCTTCTGCTAAATTTTTTGATAAAACGGAGAATGCATGAGAACAAAAAAAATATGTGAAGATGAGAAGTCTATGAAATAGAATAAAGTTTTTAGAATTATAGATGAACCTTCCTGATTTAATAATTTTTTTATAAATTACAGGATCAACTATCGATTAAAATGCAGTTTATCTATGATTGAAGTTCAGTCAACTATTTATAGATCTTTACAAGAGTTCAAAGGGGAAGTTTTTTGTAAATGATAATACGTATATCAACTAGGGATATATATAGAAAAATGACAAGGCTGTATTTTTTTATAACTTTCAAACTTTATGAAATATTAAAATTTTTAAACCCCGAACCCCAGAAAAAAGTTTTTCTATAAACTTTATTTTTTTACAAGTTTTGCACTTTTCAAAAAATAATCGGGATCTATATAAATTTCTGTTAATTTTTGTTTGTTTGATAAGAGCTCTGCGTCAGGAAAAAGGGAATATTTCTTTAACCTTATTTCAAAATGTAAATGAGCACCTTCTCTTATACCAAGTCTCCCATGTACTGAGTTAAAAATTCCATTGGCATCCCCAATCTTAGAAACAGGATCACCTTTTTTAATGTAATCTCCTTTTTTAACAAGATTTGCACTATTATGAAAGTATCCAGAATAAAAACGGTCTAGTCGTAGTGTTCGATTCAACCAATTTATCTCAAAAACCATATTTTCTGGAGCTTGGTGTTCAATGAGTATAGATTTTCCCCATCCAGATTGTTCCGTTGGATCAAATGTTTCAATTGTAGTACCTGGATAAACTGAAAAAGCTAATTCACCATATCCATAGGATTTTTCAAATTCCTCCTTGGGATAAAGGCCTATTGCTGTATCCACTATATCAAATCCATCCCTATAAAGATTGAGTTTCATAAAAGATATAGCATCATCCTTTGCTTTCCAAAAAGTAGCTTTCTCTGGAATAGTTAAAAATTGCTTCTTATAAAGATTTAATAGAATAGTATAATCGGTTTCACCCTTAACAATATGCTCTGAATTCCATTTTTTTATATAATCAATTGCAGAATGAAATTTTTTAGATCTATAAGAATAATAGTACATCTCGTCACAAAATAATTCTCCAAAGTGAACCGTATATGCATCCTCTGGAAGAGGAGGGGAAAACAAGCTCTCAGAACCAAGTTCACTTATTATAAAAAAAAGAATTAGGAATATGTAATTAATCATAATAGTAGATAGATCTTCTTCTCCTGAATTGTAATTAAAGTATTAAAAAGAATAATTTAGGATAAATTTTCATTTTATAGTCTATTTTCTAATTGTATATAGGATTGTAATATTTAGATTTATTTAAAAAGTCTTGACTAAATTCCAATATATTAGATTTTTTATTCATGAAATCAAAGACTTCTAAAATAACAGAGGAACTAGAATCTCCAGAAGAAGAACATGTAGCTTTCAAAAGTTCTGGGGAAGACAAGATCATAGAAACTGTCAAAGAAAATTTAAAAATTATTCGCCATACAAAAGGACTTTCGCTAGATAAATTAGCTTCTAAGTGTGGAGTCAGTCGTGCAATGCTCTCACAAATTGAACAGGGAAAGAGCACTCCTACTATTTCTGTTCTCTGGAAAATAGCAAATGGTTTGAATGTTCCTTTTAGCGATTTAATCAAAGAAAAAGATACAGAGGGAATTCATGTCCTGAAGTATGAGCATACAAAAGTTTTATATTCCAATTCTAAGGTATTTTCCAGTAGAGCATTGTTTCCATACTCAGGGACACGTAAGACAGAATTTTATGAATTGATCTTACGGCCAGGAGGAATAGAAGTAGCAGATCCACACCAAACAGGTACTACAGAGAATATTATTGTAGTTACTGGAAAGCTTAGACTTCGCGTTTTAGAAAGAGTCATTGAATTAGAGCCTAAGGACTCTGTATTTTTTAGAGCAGATGTACCACATGAGTATTCAAATCCAACTGACCAAGAAACCCTTATGTATCTAGTTATGCACTACTCCGAAGAGATGAGTTAGTGCACCATACAATTTTAGATTATTCTGCAACAGAGCTAGCACTTAAAATTAAATCAAAAGAAATTAGCTCATACGAAGTAGTATCTCGTCACATTGAGAGAGCAAAAAAAATTAATCCTAAATTAAATGCAATCGTTCAGGAAAGATATGACCTTGCATTGGATGAAGCTAAAAACTGTGATCGAGTATTAAATAATAATACATCTACTCCAATATTTTTTGGAGTTCCATGCACTCTAAAAGAAAATTTTGCATTCAAAGGATACCCTCAAACAGGAGGACTAGTATCCCGTAAAAATTATTTGGCTACAGAAAATGCAACTTGCGTTCAGAGAATTTTGGATGCAGGGGCTATCGTAATAGGCACAACAAATGTATCTGAACTTTGTATGTGGATGGAGACAAATAATAAAGTCTATGGTCGTACAAACAATCCATATAGTCTAGAAAGAATAGTTGGAGGGTCTTCTGGAGGAGAAGGGGCAATCATTGGTTCAGGAGCATCTCCATTTGGTTTGGGTGCAGATATTGGTGGTTCAATTCGAATGCCTGCTTTTTTTAATGGTGTATTTGGGCACAAACCATCGGGAGGACTAGTTCCAGGTTCAGGCCAATATCCTATGGCTCAAAAACAAGCCCTGAGATACTTAACTACAGGCCCAATTTGTAGGAAGGCTCAAGATCTTAAGCCTCTATTACAATTGCTTTCAGGTTCGGACGGATTAGATAAGGGTGTAATTGACTTTGGGATTGACTGGGATGAAAAGTTAGATTTTTCAAATTTAGAAGTGATTAGTGTTCCAGAAAATGGTTTTATTTCAGTTTCAAATGAATTGAAAGATGCACAGTTAAAAGTCTTGGAGTATCTAAAAGAAAAAGGAGCAAAGATAAGAAATGAAGAATTTCCTGAGCTGAAGCAATCATTTGAAATCTGGTCATCTATGCTATCCTCCGCAGGAGGCCCTACCTTTGAAGAACTATTATTTGAGAACAAGCCGTACCATCTTCCGATCGAAATTTTGAAAAGTTTATTTGGTGAGTCAGATTTTACATTACCAGGATTGGGTTTAGCAGCACTTGAAAAACTTCCTAAGCTTTTCTCTGGGAATACAAAAAAATATGTTGAAATAGGTACTACACTTAAGGAAAAATTTAACAGGCTTTTGAATAAAAATACCATCTTACTATTTCCTTCTTACAGTAGTACAGCTCCCTATCACAATGAGCCTATATTTAAAGCTTTTGATTGGGTTTATACTGCTATTATAAATGTTATGGAGCTTCCTTCCACTCAGGTTCCTCTTGGCTTATCAAGAGAGGGATTACCTTTAGGAGTCCAAGTCATTTCAAACATAGGAAGAGATATCCAAAGTATAAATGTAGCAATAGAACTGGAAAAAAAGTTTAGAGGATGGTTATTTCCTGATTATAATTAAAGAAATGGAATACTTTATTTTGCTTATAAAGTAATCCATTTCTGATGCTACCGCAAAAAGTAAGATTTTAAGTATTTTTTTTAAAACGGGTTTGGGTGGTAATCCAAGAAAAATCCCTTTTCTCCTGCAAAAATTTGCTATAGGCGAGTTTTTGCAGGAGGATCATTATTTATTAAAATCAGAAGAAATAAGATGAATAAATTCTTCTCGCTTAGAATCTAATTTGAACTTACCAGAAGCTTCAATCGTTAATGTAGAACTTCCTAGGTCTTTAATACCTCTAGATGATACACATAAGTGTTTTGCATCTATCATCACTATTATATCATCCGTTTGAAGAGTATTTTTTAAATCTTCAAGAATTTGTCTAGTAAGACGCTCTTGAACTTGAGGCCTACGTGAATAGTAATCAACAATTCTATTTAATTTAGAAAGTCCTACTACCTGTTTGTCTGGCATATATCCTATATTTGCTTTTCCAATGATAGGAAGAAAGTGATGTTCGCAAAAGGATTGAACATTGATATTCTTCTCAATTAATATGTTCTTATACTGGTATTTATTTTCGAAGGTCTTTACATTTGGTTTATTTTTAGGATTGAGTCCGTAAAAGATTTCATTTACAAACATCTTCGCAACTCTATAAGGAGTTCCCTGTAGGCTATCGTCAGTAAGATCTAAGCCTAGAACATCCATAATATCTGCAAATTTATCCTGAATAAGCTGGATTTTTGCATCATCATCTAATGTAAAGGCATCCGGCCTCAGTGGGGTGTCATAAGAGGTAGAGGAATGGTTCTCTCCAAACAATTCAGCTTCCTCTCTGTTTAGTTTCCAATCTTGGATTGGCTCGGCAAGTATCATAGTAGATCCTTTTTTTAAGTAGAATAGTGCAAATACCAATGAGATATTCACATACTTAGGATAGTATTCTTGTACTGACAATTTCCTACAAGAGAAATTTTGTCTAAGGATGAAAAATATGCTTGGACAAAGGAATTATTCTATAACTCTGAAAACTACGGACTCAATTTTTCCGCCATTTTCCTTCCCTGAGTAAGCAATTTCAGCCTCAGTTCCTCGTACTGGATAGTACATCTTAAACTGTTTATATTTATCATATAAAGTAATTGAGTAATCTAAGATAGTAATTGCTTCAGCAAGTCCAATAAATCGCTCTCTTTTTACAGGTTTTTTAACTGTTTTCTTAGTAAACAAAAACCATTTGAATAACCTAGCAGATTTATTGAGCTGTTTTAAATTATCAATATCTAGTTTAGTTTCAATGAGTTTTGCATTGACTTGCCGAAAATTGACTTTAACAGGCTTCTTATCTAATCTACTTTTTGCCAAAGCACTAGATAAAGATAAATCAAATGTATCATCATCTAAATATTCAATTTCATTACAATTAGAATAGATTGTATTACAAATATCTCCATAAGATTTATGAGTCAAGAGAACCATAAGAATATTATGAGTTTTTGGATGAAAAATAAGCTTTGCATTATAATTATCCGTATTACGATATTTTATTGAATTCCTAATTCTAGTAAAAATATCAAATGCCAATAATCCAAAATCTTTAATGATTGGTAAATCAGGAGTTCCACTTCTTTCTTTGATATAAAGTGGTTCAATTGCTATTTGACCTTCTCTTTCAGAAATCTCTCTGAGATATGCAACAATGTCTTCAAGTTCTGATGAATCTAGTTTATGTTGATGAGAATAAAGATCTATAAATATTTTTCCTGCATTCTTATTGATTAAGTCTCCTATTTTATCGTCTAATTCAGAAAGTTTGTTATAATAGATATTAGCACAATCAACATCATTACATGTGACTTGTTCAATTTGAATCGATTCGGTAGGATTGCTAATTACTTCTCTAGTTTTAACTTCATTTAAAGACTCATTCCTTTTTTGATTTGTACTACAATATATCGATAAAAATATAAATAGATATATTATAGAATAATTAGATTGGAAATAATTTCTTATTTTTTTTGAGAAAATACTCATATTATTTAGACTCCTATTTAATAATTAAGTTTTAGCGAAAATTGTTGCTGGAGATCCATCTGAATTTTTAAAAAATAAAGGAGATATAATTAAATGTTTAGGAGAAGATTTTAATTTTTCTAAATTCATATCTTCTATTAAAAGAATTGGATCAGTTAATTGTGTGAACTCTTTATATGTTTTACATAAGAAAGCTTTATGAGTTTCCCTTCCCATTTCTCGGTTTGCCTTACTGCTAATAGAAATATAATCTATTCCAAAAAATTTTATATTTGTATTTTGGCGTAACCAAACAGGAATTTCAGGGGATATAGATGGATTTTTGAAACTGTATACATTGGTATCACTTCTAAATTTCTCAAATCCAGTTTTCAAAAGTATACAATCAGTGTCTGAATTTACTTTGCTAAATTCAGACACAAGCGAATCCAATGTGATTATTTCTTCTTCTTCGAATGATTTTTCAATGAACAAGGGATAATGACAGATCCAAAACTCTGGTGGAAAGTCATCTAGAGATTTTCCACCATCATCGAAGTGGTATGGAGCATCAATATGAGTTCCTATATGGTTGTTAAATTCTAAGAAATGCTCATTAGATGAGTCTCCTAGAGCAATAGACCTGGATAGTGTAATACCCATTTTAGATGAATTCCCATAGGTTGGAGTGGCTTTATCTAAAATGTGGCTCAAAAGAATGTACATACAATCTTAAGATAGCAACATCTATTTTGTGGGACGAGAGAGTGTAAAAAGATTATCAAGATACCTCTCCTTATCTCCATGGCGAAACCCATCTATTTCCAATCCAATGGAAAGAATTCCTGTAGAATCCCTTAAAATATTTCTGATAATAATGGAAACGTTAATAGGAGTTTGCATTTTGAATACAATATCCATATTAAAGCCCGCTACATGTGGGACTTGCTGTTTGAGTTCAGGATCTAAAATCTTAATTCTTAGACCTTCAGCAGAAATATTTAAGATTTCCACTTTATGTTTATGAACACTAGTGTTGGATTCTCTAATTCTATCGATCATTTCAAAGGTAAGCATCTTCGCATCCATCAGATCTTCAAATTCAATTTTTTTAGAATGGCTCTGAAGTTGGACATAGCCAATAGGGCTTGCTTCATCCAAGCTATTTAAAATGATGATAGGCATGATAACTTCAGAAATAATTTTTTTCTGTTTATAATCCTTCATCGTAGTTGGGATATCATCAAAAAATTCTTCCTCACAGTTTAGGAATTCTTCTTCACTGTACGGGATATAGCTCTTTGGATCCTGTGTATCGTGAATATATATAGCTTTTCCAGTACTTTGCACCAAATGAAATTTTTCTTCATTTTCAGGTCTAAAGATATCAATTTTTATTTTATCAAATTTCTTAAGAAGTTTATTTTCATAGTCACTGAAGGTTATTTTTACAAAGGTTGGTATATTAGTAGAGTCTAAGTTAATAGAAGCTTTTACTACCTTAAAGTTAGTGGCATAAACTGTATCTGGACCTGGAGCAAGTCGACTACTGACACGTGCTTTTTTAGCAAGTTTTATAGAGTCTATGCGAATGATAAAAATATGATTTGGAGCGGCACCAACAATGGTTCCTTCAATTTGTATAAACCTGCCCACAAAGCGGGTCAAAGTAATTTCTGCATCTTTCAAGAGAGTTGCGGAATGAATTTCCATTTGAAAAGTGATTATGTCTTTTGAAAGAGCACCTACTTTTCCTCGAAACCACGCATTTCTTCTGTGATCTTTGCCTTTCATTTCTACATTAAATAGAAATTTATCAAAAAGAGTTTTGATTCTTTGTAAATCAGTTAATTCTTCAAATTCCCTAGCTCTTCGTTCAATGATTTCTGTTTCCATTGGTATACCCTACAATTCTATAAGAAATTAAGTTGCATACTTAGTCCAATTGTTTTATCTGTAAATAAGGATAATTTATGAAATCACACCAGATTGATATGATTGATGGTTTCTCTGGAGAAGAACTCTTCGGGGGACGCGAAGGTTTAACATACAGAGATTTTTTAGTACTGCCTGGATTTATAGACTTCAATCCAAGTGATGTTGACCTAGAGTCCCGAATTTCTAGAAATATTACCCTAAAAAAACCATTGATTAGCTCTCCAATGGACACAGTCACTGAATCCTCTATGGCTATTGCATTGGGCTTACAAGGTGGAATGGGAATCATTCATTATAACAATACGATTCAAGAACAATTAGATCATGTTCGCAGAGTAAAGAGATTTGAAAATGGTTTTATAACAGATCCAATTATCTTAAGTCCTGAAAATACAATCGAAGATTTAGATATCATCAAAGATAAACATGATTTTTCTGGAATACCAATCACTCAAGATGGAACATTCAATACTAAATTAATTGGAATTGTTACAAATCGTGATATTGATTTTGAACAAAATAGAAATATAAAACTTTCTCAAGTTATGACCCAAGAATTAATCACAGGAATGGTTGGAATCAGTCTTAAAGATGCAAATGATATATTAAAAACTAGCAAAAAAGGTAAGTTACCTATTATAGACAAACAGGGTTATCTAGTTGCCCTCGTTAGTCGCTCGGACTTAAAGAAAAATAAGGAATTCCCAGATGCATCAAAAGATCACAACAAACGATTGAGAGTTGGTGCTGCCATCTCAACACTTCCTGAATCAAGAGAACGGGTTGCTGCTTTGTATGACGCAGGAGTTGATTTAATAGTAATTGATTCCGCCCAAGGAAATTCTATCTACCAAATTGAAATGATTCGATTCATAAAATCTAATTTTAAGGATTTAGATGTAATTGCAGGGAATGTTGTCACAAAAGACCAATGTAAAAATTTGATTGATGCAGGAGCCGATGGTCTAAGGGTAGGAATGGGACCTGGTTCAATTTGTATTACACAAGAGACAATGGCTGTTGGTAGAGCACAAGCTACTGCAGTTTACAAGACAGCTCAATTTGCAAAAAAATTTGAAATTCCTGTGATTGCTGATGGAGGCATCGCAAGCATTGGTGATATCTCTGTGGCATTAGCCATTGGAGCCAGTGTTTGTATGATGGGCTCTATGTTTGCTGGTACAAATGAAGCTCCAGGAGATTACTTTTATGAAAATGGAATGCGTCTCAAGAAGTACAGGGGAATGGCTAGTTTAGAAGCAATGAAAGCAGGTGGTGATAAACGATATTTTAGTGAAAACCAGAAGATAAAAGTAGCACAGGGGGTGAGTGGGGCAGTTGTTGACAAAGGTTCGGTCACGAATTTTGTTCCATATCTTTCACAGGGTCTCCGACAATCATTTCAGGACATGGGTTACAAAAGTATTCCACTATTACATGAAGCTCTCTACAATGGTAAATTGCGATTTGAAAGGCGGTCTGAATCTGCACAGGCACAGGGCTCTGTTCATAATTTATATTCCTATAACAAGCCAACTATGAGAGTTGAGTGATTATAAATAAACTAGTGGAGGTGTGGAATAAGACTATTGTTCGATTTCCTAATTCAGAAAAATTTGATGATCCAGTTAAACTCCCTCTTCTCGAAGATTAAATATTTTTATAGTATGCTCTGCTCTCTTCATAGGTCTAAAAATCAGACTATACATCTAAATAACCTGGGTCAGACTTTTGTGATAGTAACTGGACTCTTTCTAGTTTCTTTCAGTGAATTGGTGGCTAGAGATATCTCTTTTCTTCCTACATATATCATTGGGGATTCTCCTGTTTATTTACAAAAAAAAGACAATGTTTCAGAAGGATTATCTGACCTTATAGCTTTTTATGCAAAGGAAAATTTTGAAGTAGATGTCTCAGATTCTGATAAGCTTAGAAATTTTTTAGAAAGCATGGAAGAAACACCAGAGAAAAAAGCATCCAGAGAATTGATTTCAGGTGTTTGTGGAGAATTTGATTCAGACTATGTAGTAAAAAGTGAAATGGACTTTTCGGGAGATCCCGTAATACAAACAATTACTTACAATTGCAAAGGAAAACCTATCTATACCACAGAATCTGTTCTACAGGGAGATTTTTATCTGGGAATAGAAAAACATGTATTAAAAACATTTACCTATCTTTCTCCTAAAAGAAAGAAAAGTCGAGATAAATACAAAGACGAAAACATTGAGCTAATCTATGCGATTGATCTTTCAGGCTCTCTTGCAAAGGATGCTGAAACCCTTTTGGGTTATATAAAAGGATTAATTGGATCAGATACCTCGATTGGATTGGTTTTAATTGGGGATAAAGATGTAAAAGTTGTAAAACCATCTAGAGACCATGAAAAACTAAAAGCAGAAATAGGAAGAATTCGATTTGGAGGAGAGATCTCTATTGAAAAATTGACTTCTTCCCTAATCAAAGTCAAAGGGGAACTAGCATTTGGAACAAATAAAAATAGAAGATTTATATTAGTTACAGATGCACAAGCTGGGGATGGAGATCCATATAAGCTTGTTTCAACACTCCAATCCATTGCTCAAATTGGTTTCCAAACATTTTTGGTAACAGGGTCTTACTTTGACTATAAAATGACAGGGACTTATAGAAAGGCTGCCCGATCTACAGGACAGGATCTCCAACAGATTATGCATTTTATCAAAGTTGGAACAATGAAAGGATACAAAACTATCTATCTCTATGATAGGAAAGTTTATATTGATCCAACGGGAAAAATCAATCCCTCTGATTTAGATTTTAAAGAATTGATACAAATTCCAGAAGGAACTTTGTACAAACTTGTGAGCTTTCCCCATCCAAATAATTTAGTTGACCTCTACATAGGATATACGGGTGAAAAGGTGATCGAACAAGGGCAGGTATCCTCCAATATTTCAACCGTTGTGGACCGACTGACCAATGAAAGTACGAAAGAAATAGGAAAAGTAAATCGAAAAGTCCTCATTAAGGTAGGGGGGAAGTCTATTTGGATGCCTATGAAAGCAATTTCTGAACAATACATTGATCAGGATGTAGGAATACGGGCTGTGTTTAAAAAACAATTCAATAATTCAAATGGTTATACAAACATCCCTGAAGAAACTATTGTGTATAAGGATACGGTACCATTGCTCTTGGTTTTAGAGCCAAATGAAATTAAAAATTACCTCTACAATTCAAATAAAGATTTTATTGTTTGTTTTATAAAAGGTAAGATTTTAGAGATAAAGTAGACAAAAAAAGAGTATATAAACTTATAAAAGTCAATTTACATAAACCTAATCATAACGTTTAATAGCTTATTTTGATCAGAGCCAATAAGAAATAACAATTCAACTCTTTAATGATTGGGATTGCTAAAAACTCAATTTTTCTGTCATAAGAAACAAATTTTTAATCCTAATAATTAAAATCTTTATTAAAAATCTTATAATATTCTTGCGAGAAAATATTCTTTGGTATATAATTGTCGAACCGTACAATTCATACTAGATGTAAAATCTATTTTTACATTAGAAAGGGAGACTTTATATGGCAGAGATTACGCCTTTTTTTCATGAATCATTTCAAAAATCACTGAGTGATATCTATACTGATTTTTATCAACCTGCTGAAATAAGTTTTTTAGAAAATGAATTATTTGATTTATTTAAGCAAATGGGTTCTTCTGAATTAAATTTAAAAACATATAGACCAAAAGAATCTGATCCTCTCTTAAGAATAGAACTAACATGTATCACAATAATTTGTAAATCCATGCCATTTTATGCTGCGAAGATTAGAGAACTCTTCCATTCCCATGAATTAGAAATAAATAGAAGTCTACATTTTCATCCTTCTGATCATCAAGAATTTTATTATATAGAAATTCAAAATCTTGAACCTCATGCTGTAGAAAGATTGGAAGAACATTTGGAAAGTGCATATAAAAGGATTCTTGGTTTTACAAAAGATTATAAATTTTTAGTCATAGATAATGAACATCTTTGGTCAAAAAGTTTTGATAAACTACATACTGAATTAATAGAATTTTTACTAAAAAAGGGATTTGTGTTAGAGGGAGGTTATTACCAAGATGAAGTACAAAAACATTCACTTGGCCAAATAAAAGAATCAGGAGAAATATGGGATTGGTTCCAGTCACTTCCTGCAGAAGAGGAAGCATCCACTTTCTTTGCAAGAGAATCTACTTTGCCTTCCTTTTTAAATGATGGATATTTATTTTATATAGTATTTGCAGCAAAAAAGAAAAAGCTTCTTTTAGAAGGAACATTTAATCTTAGAGGATCAAATGCTGGAACTTCTGAAATTCCAGTACTAAGAGAACGTTTGATAAGATTTATGGAAAAAGAAAATATTCAAATGTTTTCCGGCTTGGGAAGAACTGTTAGAATGGTTTTTAATTATATACCAACTGAGGTACTATTTTTATTACCCCAAGAGTCATACATACTCATATACAGTGCTATTGTAGAACAATCATTAAAAACAAATATTCGATCAAATGGAATCAAGCTAACAGATGATTTAGGATTGATTATAACAACTATACCTGAAAGAGATTGGTCAGAGGAAATTTGGAAGGAAGCTAATTCAATAGTTTTGGAAGAAATAATTGATACTAGAATTAAAAATTATCAAGTTCTTTTTAAGAACTATATCCAAGGCTTCCAATTAATACGTACAAATTCTATTTCGAGACATCTATTGTTTCAAGTGAGTTCTCGAATTGAATATATCTTTCGTCCATGGATTGAAGTACTTGAAAGTAAGTGGTATGACAGATATAAAGATGAAAAGTTTCCAGAAGATCTAGAATTTAGAGAAGATTATAGAGCAACCCATGAACCAGAAAAGGCCATCTATGATTTAGAGCTCGTTCGAAGATTACATGATTCTAGAATTAAGGCAAATATCACTGAATCTGATTCAGGGGCTACAATACTTTCAGCAGTCACAAAAGACAAAGAGTACCCTCTTTCTAAGTGGGTTTCTTGTCTGATACATTTAGGTCTTTCTCCAATTTCTCAGAGAGTTTATAGATTTCGATTCAATGGAGCTTTGTATGCAAAAACAGAATTTTATTTTGAATATTTTCAAAACTCTAATAACTTATATGATAGATTAAAAATAGCATTTGAATACTCTATGATGGGAAATCTACCTTCAGATTCTCTGTCTGAAATTATTCGTAAGACAAATTTAAATGTGAACTCTGTTTATTTTATAAAATCATTAAGAGACTATTGTTTACAGACTGATCCTTCTTTTAATAAGTCAGATTTTAATCAAATTCTATTGGAAAATACTGATTTTTCTGAATCACTTTGGAAGTACTTTGAAGCAAAATTTAATTTTGGAAAATTAATTGATCCAAATGAGATGAAAGAACTCTGTGATAAGGCTAAAACATTGTTAGAAGATGAAATTTTAAATGCATTGAGAACAGCATTACTAGGAATAGTGAGAACTAACTTTTTTGGTATTTCATCTGAAGGTGATCAGAAAGTAATTGGAGTTTCAAGAAGTTCCATTGCATATAAAATTAATAGTGCAATACCAATAAGTCTTCCTGATCCTAGACCATACAGAGAAATTTTTGCATATTCATCTAACTTTCAAGGAATACATTTACGAGGAGGCCCTGTTGCTCGAGGAGGTCTTAGATTTAGCGACAGACCTTCTGATTATAGAACAGAAATTCTCTCTCTCATGAAAACTCAAATGGTTAAGAATTCCGTAATTGTTCCAGTAGGATCGAAAGGAGGATTCGTACTTACAAAAAATATATATGCAGAGAAAGAAATGAGTATGGTGGAAGCATATAAAGGATATATACAATCTCTTCTTTCACTGACAGACAATAGAATAAGGGGTACAGAAAGCTTTTTTGTAACAAAAAATGGACCTTTTGCTTATGACGATTTTGATCCATACTTAGTAGTTGCAGCAGATAAAGGAACTGCACAATTATCGGATACAGCAAATTCAATTTCAGTAAATTGGAACTTTTGGTTAGGTGACGCATTTGCTTCAGGGGGATCTAGGGGATATTCACATAAAGCATTTGGTATAACTGCAAAAGGGGCTTTAGTAACTGCAGATAGGCAGCTGAGGAATTTAGGAATAGATTTCAGAAAAGAAAGTATCACAGTAATTGCAATAGGAGATATGGGAGGAGATGTTTTTGGAAATGGTTTATTGGACAGTTCATACTTTAAACTTATTGCAGCTTTTAATCATAAGCATATATTTTTAGATCCAAATCCAGATCCTAAAAAAAGTTATGATGAAAGAAAACGCATGTTCGAAGATAAAAACTCAGGGTGGGACTTTTACAATAAGGATTTAATTTCAGAAGGAGGTGGAGTATTTGATAAAAATCAAAAATCGATTCCAATTTCAAAAGAATTAAAAACTATATTAGGTATCACAGAAAATAATTTATCAGGACAAGCACTAATAACTGCACTCTTAAAAGCACCTGTGGATTTACTTTACAATGGAGGAATTGGAACTTATGTAAAATCTGAATCTGAAGATAATTCCAAGGTAGGTGATCCAGCTAATAATGAAGTAAGAATCAATGGGAAAGATTTGAGAGCAAGGGTTGTCAGTGAAGGTGGTAATTTAGGATTTACTCAGTTAGGAAGAATTGAGTATGCCCTCAAGGGTGGAAATATATATACGGATGCATTAGATAATTCTGCTGGAGTTGACTTATCTGACCATGAAGTTAATTTGAAATTATTTTTTTCTACATTGTTAGAAAAAAAGAAGATAAAAGATGATGATGAAAGAGATAAGAATTTATTTAAAATTGCAGATGAAGTATGCCTGAAAGTACTACGTGATAATGCTCTCCAGAGTTTATGTATAGATGTAGACTACATTGAGAGTATAGAATTAGGTTATGAAAATTATTCTAAAGTAGCTGATTACCTCGTTAAGAAAAATCTATTGAATCCAATTACAGAGAAAATCCCTAGGTCAGAGGCCGAATGGCAAGAGATCAAAGATTCCAATGGAGGGATTGTAAAACCAATCCTTTGTGTACTACTTGGATATGTTAAAATGGATCTATACAATGAAATTCTTAAAGAAAATTTATTAAACCTAAAATATCTTGAGGATATATATTTAGATTACTTTCCTATGGATTTGGTCATAAAGTATAGGGAAGATTTATATATTCATCCACTACTACAAGAAATCATGACTACCCAAGCTGTTAATTTTTTTGTAAATTTATTGGGTATAACATCTACGCTTTTACTGACAACCAAAGAAAGAGCAAAGGTATTTTCAGAAATATTAAACTATTTAGTTTCTGTAGGAAGTTATAAATTACTTAATGAAATGGCAATTATGAGAGATAAACATACAGAGAAAGACCTAGTGAGATCATTGATGAGTGTAAGAGATAACATCAGAAAAAGATGGGATAAAACAAAAAAAGATGATGGTGGATCAGAAAATGTAATATTATTAAAACTAACTGATTTTTCTAAAGTTGCATTTAATAAATTGACAGAGTAGATAATTTATTTCTATACATAATACATGTTTTTCACTAACTAAATAATAAAAATTATTGAGTTAGTGAAACAGAAATTCTATGAAATATAAAAAAGAACTATTTTTAATACTGTTGCTAACCTTAAATACATATATGTACGCCGGTGATTATGGAGATATTTATGGAGCTCATCCAGCTGCAAACGGTATGGCAAATGCAGTTACTGCAACAGTTAATAATTCTTCATCTGTTTTTTACAATGTAGCAGGACTAGGTAGGCTTTCTGAAGGAGAAAAGATATTCGCCAGTTTGGAAAAGGAAAAAAGGGAGAAGGAAGAAAGAGAAAATAGGGAGAAGGAAGAAAATAAAGATGATAGTTTACCAGAGGGAAACAATCAGAGTGTAAGTATAGAAAATCAGGCTCCAAATAGCCTTTGGAAAAATATAAGAAAGGATTCTTTTCGCTATTCTCCTTTTGATAGAACTCTCCGCACTCCACATGAATTGAGCTTACAATATAGTTTTGCTAGACCTCAGCTTTCTACAAGTGCTCCCAAAAATCAAGATATTTCAAATGTTAAAGATGATTATGCTGGTTTAGGTATGGCAATTAATTTAAACTCAATATATGATATTAAAAGAAATATTAAATTTGGATTAAATGTTTTACTACCGGGAAATGGAGATTTACTAACAGTAAATGATGTAAATCCTACAGCACATAGATATTTACAATATGGGATATCGAATATTAAACCAACCATTATGGGCGGAGTTGGTATTGAACTTTGGAAAGATCGATTATTCGCTGGTATTGGTTTTAATGCACTGGTATCTGGCCAAGGTGCAATTCTTTTGAAAGACGTACCAATTTCTCCTGAAACAGTTACCCCCAATCAGCAAGTAATACTGCAAACTAAACCTTTTGTAAATCCTATGTTTGGTCTTGCTTTTGAATATGGAAAAATTCAATTAGGGTGGTCATATAGAAGAGAAGTTGCGATGAGTATAGATGGGTTACCTGCAAGGGCACAAACTACTTTATTGGGCATACAACTAGATTTTGATGTCTCCATGTATGATCATTTTTCACCAAGAAAAATGTCTTTTGGATTAGGATATAAACCTTTTAGTAAGCTACTTCTTTCTTTACAGATGGATAAAGAAATGTGGAGTGCCTTTAGGCTTTCTAGAACAAAACAAACTTATTCAGAAAATATGTACTTCAATGATATATTGGTAACAAGGGGTGGGTTTGAATACCAAGCACTAGAGTGGCTAAAATTAAGAGCAGGATTAGCAAGAAGACCTAGACCAACTCCTACAATGAGTGGAAATAATAATATCATGGATTTTGATAAGTTAATAGCTACAGCTGGAATTTCAGTTCTACTACTACCAGAAAAAGTTTTACCTGATCAAAAAAGTCCTATTATTTTAGATCTAGTTTTTGAGTACCAAAAACTAACCGAGGAACTAGTTTCCAAAAATATACCATCCCAAAGAAACCCCAGTTACAGCATGGGGGGAAAAGTAGTACATCTAGGATTTTCAGTAACAATGTTTTTTTGAATTTAGATATACAAAAAATTTAACTGATGAAATATTTTTATATATGCTATTAAAACTATTATCATATATAACTATTTTGAACATTATAAATAATAGTTTATTTTCACAAACAACACCAAGATTTCAAATAGTTCCAATACCTGGAAATATTAATACACCAATGCAGGAGTTTGGTCCTTCTCTTACATCAGATGGTAAAACTTTATATTTTTATTCAAAACGAAATTCTCAATATACTGATATCTATAAATCAAAATTAGTGAATGGAAGGTGGTCAACTCCAAGTGAAGTAAAAGAAGTCAATTCTCCTTACGATGACCAGAGTCCATACATATTTGGTGATGAAAGTTTTATGATTTTTTCTTCAAATAGGGATGGGGCTTATGAATTCAGACTTTCGAATGGACAGGTAGGAATTTCTCGAGATTTGTACTACTCAGAAAAAGTAGATGGAGAATGGTCAATACCTGCTACTCTATCGGATCTAATTAATACTGATGAAATGGAAGAAAATCCTTTTTATTCAGGTGATTATTTATATTTTACGAGATATCCATTTGGTGATACAAGCCAGGCAAAAATTTTTAGATCCAAAGTGTATGATAATAACTTTTTAGCTCCTGAGGAATTACCTTCTCCCATAAATCAAAGAAATAGTTCTAATATTGCTGCTATAGTTTCACCAGATGGCAAATATTTATATTTTTCTTCGAATAGATCCGGTGGATTTGGAGGATATGATATTTATAGATCAAAAATATTACCAAATGGAAATTTTGGAGAACCAGAAAATTTAGGTAATGAAATAAATACAGAAGGTAATGAAGCCTATTTAATAATTAATCCAGTTGATAATTCATTTATATTTTGTAGAAAAAAACAAGATGAAAATTATGATATGTTTGTTGCAAAACAAATCGAAGTGCCAAAAAGTAAAGAATTAGAAACACCTGTTATTGCAATTAAACCTAATTTTCCCATCGAGAAAAATAAAAATACAAAAAATATTTTACCACTTTTACCAAAAAATGAAACAGAAGAGAAGGATTTAAATTCATCTCAAAAAGAAACAAAGAATCAAATTGAAGAAGATTTAATTGTAATTCAAAAAAGAATTGATAGAGATATAGAAAAAATTAATGAAGCTATCAAAGATAAAAAAAAGATAACTCTAAATTCAATAAATTTTGAAACTAATTCTCCGTTTTTACTGAGAGAATCTTATCCAACTCTCAATGCTCTGAGTGATATATTATTAAAAAATCCTGATATAAAAATAAAGGTTACAGGTCATACAGATTTAACAGGAGATTTAGAAGCAAATAAAAAATTATCCTGGGATAGAGCAGAATCAGTCCGGAAATATTTGGTATCTAAAGGAGTAGAAGCAAAAAAGATTATCATAGATGGAAAAGGTTCTACCCAACCTCTAGTAAATAGTCCTAGTCCAGAGGCGAGTAAGATAAATAGAAGAACTGAATTCGAAGTATTAGAATAAAGAAATATAGGTAAATATAAGGTTATACATAATTTTTACTAAGGCTTAGATTTATACAAAATAGCACTCAATCTTATTAGTTTAATAAAAAATCTTCTCTTTAGGCAAGAAACATTTTATTTCTTCAAAGATAAATTGTTTCATTCTACTTTCAACTTCGGAACTATACGTCTCTATTTTTCCGAACTTTTTGTATGGATAATATAAAAGTTTTGAATCAACTCTCATTTTTTTCATTTTCTTTAAATATTCTGAATTTATTCGGAAAACTCCAAAAGTAATTTCTTCTATTTCATAGAGTTCTGGATATTCAAAAATTTTATGAATAAAAGATTTATATATATTTTTCCAATTTTTAATATGTAGTATGGGATCAATACATATTCTAGTTCTCCATCCATCTCTTGTAGCATCTCTAATTGATTGTATCCTTCGATTGAGAGTTGGAGTGTCAGATTCAATTTTTTTTACTATTTCTTCAGGACTTAATGTCCATGCTAAAATTACATTTTTACTTGGTTTAAGATTAGATATATTATTATATGAATTACTTTTAGTTCTAATTTCTATTGTAAGTTCTGGTATATTCGATGCAAACTCTATCCACTTAGAAGTGTAAGGAATAAATCTTTCCATAGCCAATAGATCTGTGTCATAAGAAATACAAAGAGTTACTTTTTCTTCAATTTCTAAGAGTTTGATAGTTTCACCAAAGAAATCATCTAAATTAACGAATACTACAATATGAGAAGAATTGTACATTCCTTGTAAGTAACAATATTCACAATTATATAAACAGTTCATCATTAAACTATTATAATAAAATTTCCCCCTATGAAATGTATCAGTGAGTGGAGATCCACTATATATAAAATTATCTCTCTTTTTTGCTAAAATTAGTTTCTTCTTATTTTTTTGAGCTTGAAAACTTTGATTATAAGGATTAAAAACATTTTTATAATTTTGAATAGGAACTTTGATTGCTTGGGGAAATTTTTGAAGTATCTCTGTTGTTAGAGGATAATTCTCAATTTCTTCTTCAATATAGATATGCGAAAACATTATGGTAAGTTAGAGAGCACTTGAGTGGTGACAGCAGGAACTCTCAAATTCATATCTATGTGCTGAAATTTTCCAATATCAATTCTTTGATTTCCCCCACCAATAAAACTTGCACTAGATTGAGGAACAACACAATCAGAAGGAGAATATTGTGAGCCCAAGGTCGTACAACCTACCAATAGAGTTGAATCTGATCCTGAATAACTACTTATATTTGAATCAATACTTCCATAGTAAGCATTTATGTAAGAATCCCTTGAAGTACTAGAATTATATTTTTCTAAAATAGAATTAGAGGCTCCGGGAAGAGATGAATCAAAATTATCCCATGCTAAATTTTTACCTCCTTCTGTGTTTGTAATAAAATTTGCTATATCACCAATCACAGATTTATCTTTTTGGAAAACAGCACTTGCCCAAGGTGAACCATGGTATGGAGTACCTGATGAGATAATCTTTGAAAGGTATACAGGAAAATTATTTTGATAAAGTGCTATACGTGAAACCAATCCACCCATAGAGTGTGCAAAAATAAATACATTTGAATTTTGAGTAGAAAATTGTTTATCTAAATTATTCCTAAATAATATACCATTATTTTCAATAGAACTTGAAGTTAAATAGGTGAAGAAATAGATATCATAATTCTTAGCAAGAACACTGACTAGAAAATTTTGATTGGTATTGAGCAAATGATCCCACTGTGAGATAATTCTTTCTTTTATATTTTGATCAGAAGGATAAGCGGGCTCTGTTGGATCAGATAAATTCCATCCATGGATTAATACTAGTTTCTTTTTAGAATTTAGAGAGAGAGTTACATCATCACTTAAATAGGTTATATTTTTAGTATCATTCAATAGAAAAGGATTCATAAAAAACATTCTAGCATACGAATTTGAAACTGGTTCTAATAGTTTATATAGAATGAAAAAATCAATAAGAGTACTTTTTTTTTTATTGATTGGAGCAATAAAACAGTTAGTAAAGAAAATATGCCATAGAACAACAAAAAGATAAACTATGCTTATTTTAAATGAATAGTTCTTCATAAAAATGAACTTATAGCATCATCCTCTTCCAAATAAACTTCAATGCTAGTCTCGAGGCCAGTCATTTTAAAAATTCTAGCTACAGACCCAAATACATAGCAAACCTTTAGATTACCACCATACTTTCTGAGCTTATACATACTAGTCATTATAGTTCCAATACCTGATGAATCTATAAATGGAACATTTTGTAAATTTACTACGATTTTATATTTTCCATCTCTAATAAGCTTATCTATAATATCCTTTAAAATCTTAGAATTGTAGAGATCAATTTCTCCCTCTATTACAATGACTGGAATGGATCTATTTTCTCTTTGATTTATCTCCATCTTTCATCATCCATTTAATATTTATCTAAACATATAGGAATCAATAGTTCAATATCTTAGTATTCTATCCATAGAACTATTTTTTTTAACCAAAACTAAGCTAAGATTTATAATTCCTTAGAGAAGTTCAATTCTATTTTATAAAAATAGGATGATCTTTTTTCCAAAATATTTTACTTAGAAAAAATCTGAATACATCCTGAAGAACTAGATAAAATCTCTGCTCGCTCCATTTGGAATCCCCAACTTTTAAAAATTTCACTATGTTCCTTAAATTTATCAGAATTTGTACAGGAATTACCTGTGATCCACACCTCATCATATTCATTTTTTAGTTGAGATATTCTTTTGGGATCAAATAAAACTTTTAAATGTTTGTCGTACGAAATTTTATAAAGCAAATATTCTGTATCTGCTTTATTCACGTGGAATGGATTGACCATATTATAAAAAATTGTATTTTTATTTAGCCTAGACAATCCTCTAGATTCAATCCAATTGGGAGTGATATACTCATTTTTATCATAACCTGTGTAACAAATTTCTGTTTTTTGAAGAGAATAGATCGGATGAACTAAAAATGGATATGAAACTAATCCCAATAATCCCATAGCTAGAAAGAATGCTAGGCTTCTTTTATTTATAGATAGATTTAAAACAAATACAACTATTGCTAAGATCATAGTTGGATACAGATGATATGTGTGCCTTGCCAATCGATTAGAGGTAAGCAAACTGAGTTCAATAAATGTAAGAATAGAGATTGCTGAAAAATAAAAACTCAATGAAATCTCTTTTCGTCTATAGAAATCGATAAAACCATAGACCAGAAGAAACAAATTCCCAAATAGAATAAGGTAAGATATATGAAACTCTTTAAACCCATTCATTATATACTCTGTGAAAAATACTAAAAGATAGTCTAAATTTTTATCAATCTCTTGTCCGGGATTAAATCCTTGTGTTTCAACATGTGTGATTTGGCCTGAATAGCTTCCAAATCGATCTGGTTGGATCATAATCCATAATATGATGGGAAATAAAATCCATTTAACTAAAAAGTATAAACGTAAGTTTTCTTCTTCTTTCAACTCTTTAAAAAAGAAAAGAAAAAAATCAACGAGCAGTAAAAGTAAGGATAAGTAAAGTATATACCCAGGTGCTTTACCTGATAGAGTGCCTTTGGAGAAAATAAAAAAGCAAAGTAGAATCAAAGAAAAGATAGGAAGAAGTTTTTTTTTAAATGTTTTATAGCTACCAAGGTAGCTCATTCCAAATCTCCATGTATCTTTAAAGAATACGATAGAGTGAAAAATAACTAAAAATAAAACCAACATGTATCCATAAGGATATTTTGTTTGGTATAGCATAAATGTTATAAGAAAAGTAATCCAACCATTCTTTTTATTTTGAATAAATGCATAATCATTGAAAACTTTCCAGGTTATAAAGCTCACAAATGGAAATAGATATGCTCCTTGAACCTCTAACATCCCAGTAAATGAATAGAGCCATATTGGATCTGATTGAAGAAGTGCAATGACAAAGAAACAAAATAGAATTCCAAAGGTAATATTCATTTTATATTGTGAATATAAAAAAAGAAGCAATGAAATAGGCATTAAAACAAAAAATGAGTAAGTGAAATAAATCACCTTATCTGTAGAATGTCCTATCATTAAAAAAAGTAAGCTCTCTATTGCATTTCGAAGGGAAGGCCAGTGAGGTGAATCGAAAAAGATTCCTAGAAAATGGAATATCTTCCCTTCTCTTAAAAAATTCATCATCTTAAGAGTAATTATATAACGTAGTTCAGGGTCCCATGTTAAAAATTCGCTATTTATACATTGAGAATTGTAAAGATCGTACATATAAACAGTACAATAAAAGAAAAAAAATAGAATGAGAGTGGATATTAACCATCCAACTACTTTTTCAAAAGATATTTTATTCGTAACATTCATTATACTTTATTGATTGAAGTATAATTTAGAACGCAAGGATATTTTTGATACTGAGAAGGAATAGAAATAAAGTCTTACACATTTAGTAGAGTAAATGAAATCATAAATCATCTATATTGAGATTTATTTAAAGAAAACTTTTAGAGTGTACAAAATATCTTAATCATTTTTTATTATGTTTATATAAATTTGCCGATAGTCTTTATAGATGATAAATGTAGAGATCACTGAATTAAAAATTTTTTTATATATTATTCAGTAAAATACTTTACAAGGAATTGTGAATATTTTAATTATGTCACAATATACATCTCATTCGGCATTTAATAAATTAAACTACGAATGAAAATCTAAACAGGAGGCGAATCAATGGTTGCTAAAAAGAAAGCTGCTGCAAAAAAGAAAGCTGCATCCAAAAAGAAATCCGCATCTAAGAAAAAGTAATTAACCTACTTACTTAGATAGACATTGAATAAATTCATAAGACCCGCCAATGAAAGGGCGGGTTTTTTGTTTTAATAACTCTGTTGGACAATTGAACTTCGTATCCAATCAAAGTATATCTTACTACCATCTTCAATTTTAAAACTAACAATGCATGGATTTGTATAAGAATGAATACTTTTTACTCTAGATTCAATTGAAATCATATTCAATCCAATAGTTTTGAGTATAAGTATAGCTTCTGTATCTTCTACAATTTCATCATTCCATTTATAAATAGATTGGATTGGATCAATAATATTTGCACATGCTACTAGTTGCTCTTGTACTAAAGTTCTTCCAATTCTAACTGCTTCTTCTTTATTTTTACATGTAATATAAATTAGTCTAAAATCATTTTGATTCATAACTCACTCCTTCAAGCTACAAGTAAGATTGGTATCTTTTCTTATTTTAAATAGAAAATATCCAAAGTAGTTGAAGAAAAAAAGGAAGTAAAATAATCTAAGTAAAATCATAAACTGTATGGCTATTCATAGTAAACTTACCTGTATCTTTCTATTGTTTATATTTCTTTCCTGTAACCATACATCCAAACAAGCAAATGCAATCGCTGGAACACTAGAATTAGATGAGTCATCTTTGTTGAATACAACCCTCTCTTTAGATGGAGAGTGGGAATTTTATTGGAAATGCTTATACACATACCAAGATTTTATCAAAGGAGGAATCCAAGCTTCAGAAGTTAAGTATCTACCGGGCAATTGGAAAAAAACATTTCAAGATAAGTCTATTGGCTTTGCTACGTATCTATTAAAAATAAAGTCTTCAAAGCCTTTGCTTTTATCTGTAAAAGTAAATAATATCTATGGAGCTTATTCACTTTCCATGAATGGGCAAATGATTGCTAAAAATGGACAGGTTTCATCAATTCATACTTCAAACATAGCAGAAAGGAGTACCCAAGTTAGTACGCTATCTCTAAAAGAGGGTGTAAACTATCTCATACTACAAACTTCTAACTATGAACTATCTTCTGGGGGCTTTGGCTCTATTATTATTGGCACAGAGGAAAATATCCAAAAAACTTATAAAAATAATATTCTATTCGAATTCTTCGGTTCTTCTGTACTTTTTATTTTAGGTTTATATCACATAGGTTTTTCTTTGAGAAGAAAAAAAGAAAAGTATTTGCACTACTATGGTATTTTCTGTATATTTCTTGCTCTTAGAATAGGTTTAACTGGAGAAAGTATATTTTTTGATTATTTTAAAAATATACTTTTAGAAGGAATGGTAAAAGTAGAGTATCTAACACTATTTCTAGCTGCTCCATATATTAGTTTATACATTGATAGTTTGTTTCCAAAAGAGTCCAATCAAACGATTACAAAAAGTTTAGTATATATCTCTTTTTCCATTTCAGCACTCATTTTAGCCTTCTCACTCCAAACACTCTCTTTGGTTGTAGATACCATGAAAGTATTTTCATTGTTTATGATAGTTTATAGTTTTTACACTGTTCTACTTGCAATCATCAACCAAAGAAAAAATTCAAGAATGCTTGGAGTTACATATTTTCTATTAGTATTGTTTATCCTAGAAGAGATTATAAATAATCAAAGTATAGTTCATTCTACATCTAATCTCAATATAGGATTCTTACTCTTTAGTTTCTCACAAGGTTTTATATTATCAGGACAAATAGCTAGAGAAATGGCTGATATAGAAAATATACAGCATAACCTAGAGTTTTTAATCCAAGAAAGAACTGCTGAACTAGAAAAATCTAATATAAAGGCAATAAAAGCAAAAGAAGAGATTGAAACTATAAACAGTATTACTCTAAAAATACTCGATAGCTCATCTTTAGACCAAACTCTTTATCATATTTTTGACTATATTCTAGATAGGTACCCATTTGATGCATTAGCTCTCTATTTTGTGGATAATTCAAAAAAAATAGCCTATCCATTTAAAGTACGAGGAAAAAATCTATCAGATGAAAAATATAATTTTTTAAAAACTTTCTCTTTTAATCTTCGTGAAAATAAATCTCTATTTACTATAGCATTAAACCGAAATAAGACAACCTACCTACCTAGGATACTTCCCTATATTCTAAAAAAAATATCTGATCTAACATTTGTAAATACACTTAATTCTAAATCAATCTTATATATTCCCGTGAGAATTGAAAACAAAGCTTACAGTATGTTTATGGGAACTACAAATAAAAAACAATTACAACTTAGTACAGATGACTTAGGTTCTATTTCAAGGTTTGTATCTCAGATTGCAGGTGTTGTTCAAAAAGTTAGATTGTTGGAAGAAACAAACAATGCAAAGATGGAAGCTGAAAAACAAAAAAAAGAAACTGATGAGCTCAATTCTCTTATAAAAAGTTTAAATGAAGATCAAAACATTCATATTATAATGAAAAAACTTTATAATTATATAGAAACAAATTATAGTTTAACCTTTTACGGTTTGGGAATCCTAAATCCTTCCAAAGACTTTATCCAGTTTAAGAACATGAAGCTTCCCGAGTTCTTATCCAAAAAAGAATCAGAAAAAATTGAATCAATGAAAATTCCCGTTCATGAAGATTCGACAGGTCTTCATTCCATTGTATTTAAAAAGAAAAAAACGATGTATATCAATAAAATTAGAGAAAGGGGATCTCCAGAAGAAGTAGAAATTTTGAAAATGTGTAAATTTCAAAACTATATCATTATACCTCTTGTACTGCAAGGTGAAGTGATTGGAGTGCTAGATCTCTCGGGTTATACAGAAAAAACCTTAACTCGAGATGATATAATGAGACTCTCTATTTTAGGAGAGCAATTATCTGGAATTGTACATAGCTCTAATTTAGTTAAAAAAATCCAAAAAGAAAAGGATAAGGTAGAATCTGCTAGAATTGAAACTGAAATCTTAAATAGCCTTTTAAAGCGTATCAATGATACAAATGACATTTATAAGATAGCAATGGAAATTTTTGCTTATACCCACGTAGTATACCAATTCAAAAATTATGCACTTTTTTTACTTTCACAAGATGGAAATTACATCAGTTTAATTGATTCAAATTTAAACCAATTTGTAAAGGATGATACAAAGGAAAGTCTATCTATGATGAAAATACCCATCCAAAAAGGTTTGGGTGCCCATGGATATGTTTTGAGCAAGAAGAAAGTAACATACATACCCAATATACGAAAAAAATTAGCTCTTCCAGAGGAACTAAAGATATCAGATGATTTGAATATAAAATCTATTTTTATTATACCATTAGTGTTACATAATTCTGTTATTGGTTTCCTTGATTTTACAAACCAAGATGAAAAAATAAAAATTTCAAACGCAGATAAAACAAAACTGTCTATATTAGGAGAGCAAGTAGCAGGTGCAATTTTTAATTCTAATCTACTAAAACAAGTACAAGAAGAAAAGAAAAAGGTAGAGAATGCAATGCAAGCACTCCAAGGTGCACAAAATCAATTGATAGAGTCTGGAAAGATGGCAGCTCTCGGACAGTTGGTAGCAGGTGTCGCACATGAATTGAATACCCCAATAGGAGCAATTAAGGCCACCGCAGAGAATATGAGAGTATCTCTAAGAGAGACAATGCAATATCTTCCAAGTTTGATCAGAGATCTTAATTCAGATATAATGAATCTAGCAAATGAGATTGTTTCCAGTGCTGTCAATACTAACTCTTTTATATCTACTAAAGATGAACGTAAGATAAAAAGGGAGATGAGAAACTACTTAGAAGCAGAGGGAATTGATATTGCTTCAGATATTTCAGATACATTGGTAGATATAAAAATTTTTAAATTAGAAGATAGATACAATCCACTATGGATGCATCCGAAAAGAAGTGATATATTAAAAATGATCTATGATCTTGCTGGATTGCAGATAAAAGTTAAAAATATAGAAAGTGCAGTTGATAAAACTTCAAAAATAGTGTATGCACTTAAAAATTATTCTCATAGAGAAAGTTCCAATGAAAAGAAAGATTCAAATATAATAGATGGAATAGAAACGGTAATTGTAATCTATCAAAATTATATAAAAAAGGGAATTGTAATCGAAAAAAATTATGAAGAAATTCCCAACATACAATGTTATAAAGATGAATTAAATCAAATTTGGACCAATCTCATTCACAATTCAATACAAGCTATGAATGGAGAAGGAACCATAAAAATCAGTGTTATTAAAACAAATCATTTCTTTGAAAATTTAAATAGGAATGCTGATTGTATAGAAGTAGGAATAGAAGACAATGGGCCTGGAATTCCTCCAGAAATTTTACCTAAAATTTTTAATCCATTCTTCACAACCAAAAAGGCTGGAGAAGGTTCTGGTTTAGGTCTTCACCTATGCAAAGAAATTATTGATAAGCATGAAGGAATTATTGCTGTTAATTCCATCCCTGGAAAAACTGAGTTTATTATTAAAATCCCGATTATTTAACTTTAAAATTAAAGGAGAAGGTTCAGGTTTAGGGCTTCACCTATGTAAAGAAATTGTTGACAAACATGATGGAATTATTACTCTTAATTCCATCCCTGGAAAAACTGAGTTTATTATTAAAATCCCAATTATTTAAAATTAAATTCGAATTAATCACTTTGGAGAGTAAATGTTATCTATAATATCAGATTACAAACACAAAATAATAATCACTTTAATTATATTTTTAAGCTTTTACATCT